>Ga0256837_1000698_pt1 | contig 26723 bp, 36 predicted proteins | sample 4562384metaG_FD_185976 | JGI IMG/M metagenome (GOLD analysis project Ga0256837, IMG submission 185976) | Hydrothermal vent microbial communities from Guaymas Basin, Mexico - 4561-384 | ecosystem: Environmental > Aquatic > Marine > Hydrothermal vents | place: Mexico: Guaymas Basin | collected... | reverse complement strand
TTAACTTTTATAAGTATGATAACTATTTATCAACACTCATTATAAACAATTAACCTTAAAAATGATAAATAACACTGATTATAATTGATTGTTATTTCTATATTATGCAAAAAGTATGGCAAAATGCAATATTTTTGATGAAATTTTAAAAATTACAATATTATTCTTTAAAATAAAATGGATATTGAGTACTGCATATTAAAATGATGGAATAAAATGATGGAATAAAATGATTGTTATTTGTTTCATATCTTGAATAACAGACAAAGTGTTATTTATAAAAGGAGATGTTAAAATGGAAATTAAGAAAAAACTACTAGATATTGTTCGTGATAAGATACGGTTTAAACATTATAGCTATTCTACTGAAAGAACTTATGTGCATTGGATAAAGCAATATATTCTTTTCCATAATAAAAAGCATCCTATTGAAATGGCTAAAAGGGAGATAGAAGAGTATCTAACTTTTTTAGCTACAAAGAAAAGAGTGAGTCCTACTACACAAAATCAAGCATTTAGTGCTATTCTTTTTTTATATAAAGAAGTTTTAGGGATTGATACTCTTGAGTGGAATATTCAAGCTCTTAGAGCTCAAGAACGAAAACATATACCTGTTGTTTTGACAAGGGAAGAGGTACAAGATGTCCTACAAAATCTAAGTGGTTTATATAAACTAATAGTAACTCTTATGTATGGTTGTGGATTAAGAATGAGTGAAGCTTTAAATATCCGTATCAAAGATATTGATTTTGGATTTAATAAACTCTATATTTGGGATTCAAAATCACTTAAGGATAGAACTTTACCATTACCTTTAAAACTTAAAGATGAACTTTTAGTACAAATAAAAAGAGTAGAAGAGATACACTCTAAAGATATTAAAGATGGGTTTGGAGCAGTTTATCTTCCTTTTGCTTATGAGAAAAAGTATCCAAAAGCTAAGTTTGAAACAAAATGGCAATATCTATTTTCTATGAATAATCTTTCAAAAGACCCGAGAAGTAAAGAGAAAAGACGACACCATATTCATCCTCAAACACTTGGAAGAAACATAAAGGTAGCAGGAGCGAAGGTTAAATTAAACAAACGAATAACATCTCATATTTTTAGACACTCTTATGCCACACACTTACTTCAAGCAGGGGTGGATTTAAGAAGTATTCAAGAGTTGTTAGGGCATAAGTCTGTCGAAACTACTATGATATATACACATGTTGTTTCAGAGATGAACAAAACAAAACTTATAAGTCCACTAGACTTTTAAAAGGAAGAGAGATGATAGAAAGATTTTATTTAAAAGATTATCTTAGTTTTAAAGAGACAGAACTTAATTTAAAGAGTGGTTTAGTGGTTTTTACAGGTCCTAGTGGAAGTGGAAAGTCCATACTTATGGAGTCTATACTCTCATCTTTAGGTGGAGCTTCATGTAATGCTGCTGTTTGTGAATCAAGTGTAACTTGGAAGATAGATGAGGAGAGTACGGGAATTAAAAATGATGATGTCAATGTTTTTAAACATCTTAAAAAAGAGAAATCTCGATACTTTGTAAATAACCAAACACTTTCCCGTAAAGCTATAGGTGCAGTAGCATCTAAATACTTAAGACATTTAAGTTTAAAAGATTTTAGCGACTTTGAAAATGAAAATTTATTGTCTATTTTAGATGATAGAATATCGAGTAAATCTAAAAAAATTATAGGTTTAAAAGAGAAGTATAAAAAGAGTTTTTTAGAGTATGCTGATGTTAAAAAAGAGTTGCTAAAAATAGAAGAAGAGGAGAAAAAGATAGTTGAACTTAAAGAGTTTGCAGCCTTTGAGATAAAAAAAATAGAAGATATTAACCCGAGTGTTGGAGAAGATGAAGAGCTTCTTCTCATCAAAAAAGAGCTCTCTCGAAAAGAAAAAGTTTTAGAGAGTTTAGAATCGGCACAAGTAATTTTCAACTATGAACATCTTGCAATATCTGCTTTAGAATCCTTAGATATAGAGAGTGCTTTTTTTGATGATGCCATGAATGAACTTCGTGCACATTTTGATTCAGCTACAGAGAGATTTTCAGCACTTGAAGAGGTTAATGTAGAGGAGATACTTAATCGTATAGAGGAGATTAGTGGACTTAAACGCAGATATGGAACTGTAGAAGAGGCTTTAATCTATAAAGAGCAGAAAAAACAAGAACTTGAAAAATATGAAAATATAGAAATAGCAAAAAGTGATCTTTTGGAAAACTATAAAAGATTAAATATATTAGTCGAGAGCTTAGCTACAGAACTCAGTGATTTAAGAGCTAAAGAACTTCCAAAATTTGAAAAAGCGCTTAATCGTTATTTGAATGATCTCTATCTTAGAGATGCAACTTTAACTCTTAATCGTCAAGAATACACACTTTATGGATGTGATGAACTCAATGTCAAACTTAACAATACAGAACTTTCAAAAATAAGTACAGGAGAGTTTAATCGTTTAAGATTAGCAATTTTAGCTTTGAAATCAGAATTTATGGAAAAAAATGGTGGTGTTTTAATGCTTGACGAGATAGATGCCAACTTAAGTGGTGAAGAGTCTATGTCCGTAGCAAAAGTTTTACGTAAACTCTCTTCTCATTTTCAAATATTTGTTATTTCCCATCAACCGCAACTAACTTCTATGGGAAATCAGCACTTTTTAGTCTATAAAGATGGTAGTATTTCAAAAACAAAAGAGTTGAGCTTTAGTGAAAAAGTGGATGAGATAGCTAGAATTATTAGTGGTGAGAACATTTCAGACGAAGCGAAAAAATTTGCTCATGAACTCTTAGAGGCAAACAGATGATAATAGATACACATATACATCTTGATGATACAAGATATGATGAAGATTTAGAAGAGGTGCTTAATCGTGCTAGAGAGGGTGGGGTGAAAAGATTTATCATTCCTGGGGCTGATGTTACTACTTTAGATAAAGCTGTATCAATAGCTGAGAGATACAAAGATGTTTTTTTTGCAGTAGGTGTTCATCCTTATGATAAAGAGCAGTTTGATTCATTGCTGTTTGAAAACTATGTAGGGCATAAAAAATGTGTAGCGATTGGTGAGTGTGGACTTGATTACTTTAGATTAGAGGGTAGTGAAGAGGAGATACTTGTGGAGAAGCAAGAGCAGAAGAGAGTTTTTAAAGCTCAAATAGAGATAGCTAAAAAATATAAAAAACCTCTGATAGTGCATATTAGAGATGCTTCTCATGATTCAAAAGTTTTGATGTTAGAGTCAAATGTTTGTGAAGTAGGGGGTGTGTTGCACTGTTTTAATGCTGATGAGGAACTACTTTCTCTTGCAAATGAAGGTTTTTACTTTGGGATAGGGGGTGTTTTAACTTTTAAAAATGCGAAAAAACTTCTGAATGTACTTCCAAAAATTCCAAAAGATAGACTCATTATAGAGACAGATGGTCCTTATCTTACTCCTACACCTCATAGAGGGGAGAGAAATGAGCCTTTTTATACTACATTTGTAGCACAAAAGATCTCTGAAGTTTTAGAAATTGCCCTTGAAGAGATAGAAGAGACAACAACATTCAATGCTATAAAACTGTTTAATATTTCTTAAAAATGCTTTTAAGTAAGAGGATATAAATAACTTCATAGCCAACAACATTTAAAAGGTTTAGATTCAAGGCGAACTTTATTTAGCGATACTGGTATCGTTAAGTAAAGTTCAACGAAGAAGATGAGCCTTTTAAAGATTGCCCTACGGGTGAAACAAGAAGCTACAACCTACTGTGTTAAAAACTCTTGAAGCTACTTGTAGCTCCTACGAATTTTTGCCTTGTATCTTATAGCTTCTTGTTTCATTGGCTATGAAGTTATTTATATCCTCTTACTTATATGCAATATTAACAAATTTTTAGGTAAAATCTCTCTTCTAAATAAATTTAATATAAAAGTTGTATATGTTTAAATATTTTATTACACTACTATTTTCACTGTTTCTTACTACAAGCTTGTATGCAAACTTAACGTATGCATCAAACTATAAAAAAGAGTTGTCAGTACTGGACTCTTTTGATATAGAGCAATCTTTTCTTTATGATCCTATCATGAATAAGATGCTCTCTAAAAATAGCTCTATTAGTAAAAGTAAACATTTTTTTAAGACTATGGATAATGCCTATATCTTTATACCTGCTATTAAAAGTACTTTAGCAAAATATGATGTTCCGCAAGAGTTTTTATACCTAGCTATGGCAGAATCAAATTTTAGCACACATGCTTACTCTAATAAAAGAGCAGCTGGTTTATGGCAATTTATGCCAAAAACAGGAAGAATGTATAAACTTAAAATAGATGAGTATGTAGATGAGAGACGTGATCTTATAAAATCAACTGAAGCAGCAGCTAAGTATCTCTCATCATTACATAAAAGATTTGGTAAGTGGTACTTAGCAGCTATTGCCTATAACTGTGGAGGTGGGCGTTTAAGTAAGGCTATAAAAAAAGCAGGAAGTGATGAGCTTTCTGTTCTTCTTGATGAAAAGAAAAGATTTATTCCACGAGAGAGTAGATACTACATCCGAAAAATTGTAGCTCTTGCTCTTATTGGTACAGATGAGCAGTATTTACTCTCTAGTGAGTATGAACATCTTTTAAATCGTGCTAATGCTTACTCTATCGCAACTGTACAAATTCCTAGTGGAGAGTCACTTAAGCGTGTGGCAAAGCTTATCGATATGCCACTTAAAGATCTTAAAAAATTAAATAGACACCTTAAGTATGACTTTGTTCCTCCATATTCAAAAGAGTATGATATCTACATACCATATATTAAACTCGCTGATTTTAAACGTAAATATTATGAAGCACCAATGAAAAATATTTATAAGATTCATGTAGTAACAAGAGGAGATAATCTCTCATATATAGGAAAAAAATATGGTGTATCTTATGCTGTAATAAAAGATTTTAACCATTTAAAGAGTAATAGATTAAGATTAAGACAGAAATTAATCATTCCTATAACAAAGTCTAGTAAGAGAAAAAAATTAAATACAAAAAATTATTATATGGTTAAAAGAGGAGATTCTTTAGAGTCTATTTCTCATGCACACAGAATAAGTGTCAAAAACCTTAAAGCTCAAAACCATATTAAAGGTTCTTTAATTAGAATAGGTGAAAGGTTAAATATTTATGAATAAAATATATCTTTTATTAGCTCTTGTAACTTTTATAATGAGTGGATGTAGTACCAGGGGAGAGGGTTCATATAGACATGCTCCCTCTTCTCAAAGTTACTCATCACATAAAAGTGCTCATAGTCCTACAATGGATAAAAAAACATATTCACACCCTACTATGCGTCCCTATACTGTTAGAGGTATAAAATACTATCCAACTGTTGTAAGTGTTGGAGATACATTTAAGGGAAATGCTTCTTGGTATGGTCCTGATTTTCATGGTAAACTTACATCTAATGGTGAGACATATAATATGTACGGTATGACGGCTGCTCATAAAACATTACCAATGAATACTATAGTGAAAGTAACCAATCTAAGAAATGGTCTCTCCACAGTTGTTCGGATTAATGATAGAGGTCCATTTGTTGCAAGTAGAATTATCGACTTATCAAATAAGGCCGCACATAAAATCAAGATGATAGGAACAGGAACAGCACCTGTAAAATTAGAAGTTCTTGGTTTTGAAAGTAAGGGTAAAAAGAGTATACCAACAAAAAGAGAGATGAAAAGATCACCTCAGAAAAAATCATTAGGTGATTTCGCACTTCAGATAGCATCTTTTTCTAAAATTAAAGGTGCACTTCTTACTCAAGAAAAATATGACAATACAGATGGTTATAAAACAGTTATAGAAGATGTTGAAAGTGATAATGGGCGTATATTTAAAGTTGTACTTACAGGTTTTCAGAGTGAAGAAGAGGCTCGTGACTATAAAGATAATAGCACTATCTTTGATAACGCATTTATAATAAGACTAGGAGAGTAGTAATGATTTCAAAAACAAGAACAACAAAAGAGACAGATATAAAAGTTTCATTAAAAATAGATGGAAGTGGAGAGAGTAAAATTGATACTGGTGTTGGTTTTTTAGATCATATGCTAGAGAGTTTTACTAAACATTCACTTATGGATATAAATATCACTTGTAAAGGGGATACTCATATTGACGATCACCACAGTGTTGAAGATATTGGTATTGTTTTAGGATCACTATTAGCAGAGGCTCTTTACCCTATAAAAGGGATGGAGCGTTTTGGAAGTGCAAGTATAGTGATGGATGAGGCTTGTGTATCTTGTGACTTAGATTTGAGTAATCGCCCATTTCTAGTATTTGAACTTTCACCTACTGGAAAAGTCGGAAACTTTGACACAGAACTTGTAGAAGAGTTTTTTAGAGCTTTTGTTCTAAATGCTAGAATAACTGCACATGTTATTGAAATTCGAGGTAAGAATAAGCACCATATTATTGAAGCAGCATTTAAATCACTTGCAGTAGCCATTCGTCGTGCTACAACACTCAATGATAGAGTTGGAATACCTAGCACTAAAGATGTACTATGATTAAGCTTATTGTTCTTGATGTAGATGGTTGTCTTAGTGATGGTAAACTTACTTACAGTTCAGATGCTATAGAAACAAAAAACTTTAATGTCAAAGATGGTTTAGGTATAACAACTTGGATTAAAATGGGAAATGAAGTAGCAATTATTACAGGTCGCCACTCTGAAATAGTGAAACGCCGAGCAGAAGAGTTAGGAATTAAGCATATTTTTCAAGGAATACGAGATAAAGATAGAGTTTTAAAAGAGCTTGTTAATTCTCTTGGATTAAAGTTTGATGAACTTGGGGCTATTGGTGATGATTTAAATGACTATAATATGTTGTCTCTTGTGGGACGCAGTTTTACACCTGCTAATGGGGTTAAAGAGATACAAACCTTAGTTGATACAAGTTTAACTTTAAATGGTGGTGAGGGTGCAGTGCGTCAAATGATAGATATTTTAGTAGATGAAAATAATCAAAGAGAAGAATTTTTATCTGTTTGGATTTAAGGAGTAAGTTATAAATATCAATATACTTTTTCTTATCATTTTTAGTGGACTTATGATGATTTTTGTGTTCTTTAAACCTTTAGAGATAAAAAAACAAGAGTTTAAAAATGTACCCCTTTTAAACATTGATAAATTTACTATGTATGAGTTTGATGTCAAAGGTTTACAGACGGTTATGAGTGGAAAACGAGCATTACGATTTTCTGATAGATACACAGTAGAGGATATTAATTTTACAGATTACTCTAAAGAGTTTAATTCAAATATGAAGGCTAAAAAAGGTTTATACAAAGGTAATGTAGTAGATTTAAAAGGTGATGTTAGATACTATAGAGAAGATGGCTTAGCATTTAAGTCTCCAACTTTACTTTATAATACAAAAACAACAATAGCTACAACAGATGATACTTATGTTGCAAACTTTGGAGTAAGTACTATGAAGGGGAAAACTTTGATTTATAACTCAAAGTTAAACAGAATAAATTCTACAGATGTTCTAATAGAATACAAATTAAATGAGAGAAAAAAATGAAATATATAGTAATGGTAACACTTTTTTTAACTACTACACTCTTCGGAGCAGAGCTAAAAATAAAAGCAGACTCTTTTAGTGCTGATCAAAATAGAGGAGTCTCTATTTTTAATGGACATGTTCGTATAAGAAAAAGTAGTGATGAGTTAAATGCTTCAAAGGTAACAATATATACAGATAAAAAAAACCAACCTACTAAATTTATAGCTGTAGGAAATGTATCGTTTAAAATAAAGACAAAAGCAGATGCACAGTATGAAGGAACAGCAAATAAGGTTATCTATAAACCTCTTAAAAAAGAGTATTATTTTTATGAAAATGTTGTTTTAAAACAGTTAAATGAAAAAAAAGAGATAGAGGGTGATGAAGTTATTTTAAATACAGAAGATGGAAGAGCCTATGCAAAAGGTTTGAAGAAAAAACCTGTTATTATGATATTTAATATCCCAGAAGCAAAAAAGGAGTAGTTATGGTTGAAATAGTAGATGCAAAATTTATAACATCAGCACCAAAGGTTGATGCAGCCCCTGAGTCAGAAGAACAAAATGAAGTTGTATTTATGGCTAGATCAAATGTAGGTAAAAGTTCTCTTTTAAATGCTTTAACAAATCATAAAGGTTTAGCAAAAGTCTCATCATCACCTGGTAAAACAAGACTTATTAACTATTTTGATGTGACTTTTTTAGATAGAGATAGTGGAGATAAATTTTTAGGAAAATTTGTTGATTTACCTGGTTTTGGATATGCAAAAGTATCTAAATCAATTAAATATGATTGGGAAAAAAACCTTACTGATTATATCGCACAGCGCGAACAGATAAAGATTTTTATTCATCTAATTGATTGTAGACATCCTTACTTAGATATAGATACTTCAGTAAGTGAATTTTTATTTGAACATGTAAGACCAAATCAAGTAATATTACAGATATTTACAAAAATAGATAAACTCAATCAAAAAGAGCAAAATGCACTGAGACGTGAGTTTCCAAATGCTATGACAGTTTCAAGTTCAAAAAAGCGTGGTACACATAAAATAAACAAAGTTATCTATGATATATTAACGGCAAAAGATAATGAAGATTAATTTTGTAAAGGCAAAACTTTCTCATATTCATGAAATGCGTGAGTTGATTTTACCAGAGGTTGAAAATGGCATTATATTAGATAGAAGTGAAGATGAGATAGCAACAAATATTCGTTCTTATACTTTGGTTTATAATGATGAAGTTCTTATTGGATTTTCTGCTTTACATATTCATACATCATATTTAGCAGAAGTTCGTTCTCTTATAATTAAAGATGGATATAGAGGTCAGCAAATAGGAGAAACATTAGTTAATAAGGTTTTAGAAGAGGCTAAATTTCTTGGTATACAAAAAGTTTTAAGTCTTACATATAAACAGACTTTTTTTGAGCGTTTAGGATTTGTAGAGATTCCTAAAGAGTCCCTCCCTGAACATAAAATATGGGCAGATTGTATTAAATGTAAACACTTTCCAGTATGCAACGAAGTATCACTCATAAAAATTTTATAGAGATATCACTCTATGTAATCCTGTTTATTTTTTATAGTAGTCTAGCAACTATATATCCATTCTTGCCACCTATGTTTGCTGTTCTATTTTTGCTCTTTATTCGGGCATTAGAGTCTGAAGATCTTTTTTCACTTTTAGTAGTATCATTTTGTCTAGTAATATTTGAAGCAAATAACTCCTATCCTCTTTTTAGTTCCATTATCTATTTTTACATTGTTTATAAATTTATATTACCAAAACTAGAGAAGAGTATTTCGTGTAAAGCATGTATTAAATTTTTTTATGTACTTATTGCTTATTTAGGTTATTTTTTATTTATGAGTTTAATAGCAAATATTTTTTTACAAACATCCCCTGAAATAAGCTATTATATAATTTACTATATAGTAATTGAATTCTTTATAGTGAGTATTTTATGAAAATAAAATTTATAATTTTTATCTTTATTACAATTTGGTTAGGACTCTTAACAAGAGTCTTCTTTTTAAGTGTAGAATCAAATTCTCACTACTCAAAACTATCCTATAACAATACAATAAAAATAGAAAAAATAGCTCCTGTTCGTGGTGAGATAGTTGATAGAAACAATAAACCAATAGCAATTAATCAGCTTGGTTTTAAAATAGAGTTAGCACCCCATTTAAGTTTGAAAAAAAATAAAAAAGAGCTAGAAAAAGAGTTACTTTTACTTAAAAAACTACTTCCATCTTTAAGTGTTACAGATATGAAAAAAAATTATATGAAGAAAGAGTCTTTTTATAATCATAATTATATTGCTATAGTTCATTTTATTCCGTATAAGGAGATAATTCCAGTTTATTCAATTTTAAATTTACAAAAAAATATTAAAATTGTATCTGCACCAAAACGTTACTATCCTTATAAAAATATTGCTGCACATATGATTGGGTATGTTGCACGAGCTAATAAAAAGGACATTGATAGAGATCCTCTTGCTGAACTTATTGGTTATACGGGTAAAACAGGTCTTGAAAGATATTATAATAAATATCTTGAAGGAAAACCAGGAGAAAGAAAGATACAGGTCAATGCAAATAATCAAGAAATTGCACAACTGATGTATAGCAAGGCAGATGAAGATAAAAAGTTAACATTAACTTTGGATATAGAGCTTCAAAAATATATATCAAAATTATTTGAGGGGAAAGTTGGTGCTATTATAGTTATGAATGTGGATGGTTCTATTCTTGCTACAGGAAGTTTTCCAAACTATGATTTAAATATTTTTGTAAATGGGATGTCATATAAAATGTATAACGATTTTGCTTCTAGTTTAGACCATCCTTTTACAAATAAATTGATTCATGGACTCTATCCCCCCGGTTCTTCTATTAAACCAATGTTAGGACTCTTATATATTACAACGGATTTAAACTCTCGTTGGACTGTGGATTGTAAATCGTCATTACATTTAGGTGGACGTATATTTAGATGTTGGAAGAGAAGGGGACATGGTATCACTAATATTACAAAAGCTATTAGAGAGAGTTGTGATGATTACTTCTATAAAGGTAGTTTAGTTTTAGGAAACCGTAAAATGAGTGCTGGGCTTAAACACTATGGCTTAGGTAAAAAAACAGGTATTGATTTACCTAATGAATTTATTGGTGTTGTTCCATCTCGTGAGTGGAAAAGAAAAAAATATGGAAAAATTTGGAGTATAGGTGAAACTGCAAATATGGCTATTGGTCAAGGTGATTTCCTTGTTACTCCTCTCCAAATAGCACAAGAAACAGCACTAATGGCTACAGGAAAACTTCCTACTCCTCACTTAGCGAAGAAAATAGGATCTGTAGTTTACAAAAATAAATATAAAATTGTTTTCGATAAAAATGAGTTAAAAAAACTTCCAATTATTCAAAAAGCAATGTATGAGGTGTGTAATTATCCTAAAGGAACAGCTACTCATTATGTTCATTCTAAAGTTATTATTGCTGGGAAGACAGGTACAGCTCAAATAATTGGAATTAAACAAGATGTTAAAAAAAGAAAAATGGAGCATGAACTAGCATACTATAATCGCTCACATGCTTGGTTTACAACATATGGACCCTACAAAGATCCTCAGTATGTTGTTATGGCTATGGTTGAACATGGTGGTCATGGTGGTCATGCTGCTGGTGGAATAGTTTCTAAAATATATAACAAACTTTTAGAGCTTGGTTATATAAAAATAAAGAAGTAGTTAAAACTACTTCTTTTCTAAAAAATACCTAGAAGCTATTTTGAATAAAAAGAGCTAAAATAGCGAGAAGAAAGATAGCTCCTGCTTTATTGTAGAGTTTATTAGCAAGAATAAAGAGTAGCATCAATGATGCAGAAACCATTATAAGTATATCAAAACTATTTGCTTGAACATCTATTTTTAATGGTTCTATTAAAGATGAAGCTCCCAATACCATAGAGAAGTTAGCTACATTTGAACCAATAATATTACCAATACTCATATCAGCATTTCCCTTTTTAATTGCAACTAGCGATACAACTAATTCAGGAAGAGAAGTTCCTAGAGAGATAAGAAATAGACCAATAATCCATTCACTTACATGTAAATTTCTTGCAATACTTGTTCCACTCTCTATAACAAAACTTGCTCCACCAATAGTAAAAGCAAAACCAATTCCTAACATAAGAACTGTTTTAAACCAGTTGAATTTTTCTGTTAAAGAGTCATCTATTTCCCCTTCAAGCTCCTCTTTTGAACTTGTAAACAGAAAGATAAGATATGAAACCATTATAAAAAGAAAAATTACACCATCAACTCTTCCAATAACACCATCTTGAATCATAATTAAAAAGATAACTACAGGGGCTAAAATCCATGCACTATCTTTAGAAAAAAGATCTCTTTCTGGTTTCATTGATTTTGCTATAAAAAAGACTAAACCTAAAACTAGAGTGATATTAAAGATAACACTTCCTAGTACATTGGCAACTGCCATATCTGTTTTTCCCTCTGAAGCTGCCATCATTGAGGCTGCCATTTCAGGGAGGGAAGTTCCAAATGCCACTAATGTTGCACCAATAACAAAGTGTGAAATGTTAAAGTGTAGTGCTATTCTCTCTGACTCTTTTATTATAAAGTCAGCTCCATAAATTAGTGCGGCCATCGCTCCTAAAAATATCATATAATCCATTGTTACCCTTCTGTTCTAACTATTAAACTTGTTGGAAGTTGAAACTCTTTTATCAACTCTTTTTCTTTTTTTCGCATTTCACCATCATCTACCTCATGATCGAAACCAAGAAGATGAAGCAGACCATGGATAAAAAGAAGTGTCATTTCATCTCTGTAACTATGCCCTAGCTCTTGAGCTTTATCTTGAATAAAATCTTGAGACATTACAATACTCCCAAGAGGGCTCATTGGCATATCTTCATAGGGAAAGCTCAATACATCTGTTGGTTTATTGATATTACGATGTATATGATTTATCTCTGCTATTTCAGAATTGTTAGTGATAATGAGTTCAATCTCTTTATCTGTGAAAGTGTTTGCTATTTTGTTTAAAAGGGGTTCATCTACTTCTAAAGTAGTTCTATTATCAAGTTCAATCATAAATAGAATTATATCGAACTTGACTTAGATTTGATGTTAAGCTTTAAGATTTAAGCCAGTTCCTAGACCTATTTTTTGTGCAGTTGTCTGTTGAGTCTGCTGATCTAAATTTTCAAGAATTTTCATTGCTTGTTGCGATTGTACATCTTGTGCTTTTTGTTGAGCACCTACAGCCATTGTTGATGTGTCAGTAGTAGCAGTTGGAGCACTTGTTGAAGAAGATACCATAATAAATCCTTTATAATTATATATTTTCATTATATTCTCTTTTTATTTTAATCTTGATTAAAATAATATGGTAAAATTCTTTTATGAAAAATAAATCAATTAATAAAAAAGCAGTTTGTATTATGAGTGGAGGTATGGACTCTACTCTAAGTGCATACATAATGAAAAATAGAGATTATGAAATAATCGCTGTTCATTTTAACTATGATCAAAGAACTCAAACAAAAGAGTTAGAGTGTTTTAATAATATATGTAAAAGTTTAGGTGTAAAAGAGAAGTATATTTTAGATTTAGATTTTTTTAAACATCTAGGAGCTTCAGCTTTAACTGATAAAAATATAGATATTCCAGTCAATGGAGTAGAAGAGGGTGTTCCTGTTACTTATGTACCTTTTAGAAATGGTATCTTTTTAAGTATGGCTGCTGCTATTGCAGAGAAAGAGGGAGCTTCTGTTATAAGTATAGGAGTTGTGCAAGAGGATAGTAGTGGATACCCTGATTGTAGGGAAACATATATAGACTCAATGCAAAATGCTATCAATCTCGGTACAAAAGATGAAACGAATATTACTATAGATATGCCTTTAGTCCATTTACTAAAATCACAAATTGTTGAAAAATCTTTAGAACTTAATGTTCCACTTGCACTTACCTGGTCATGTTACCAAAGCGAAGAGAGAGCATGTGGTGTTTGTGATAGTTGTAGATTACGCTTAAATGGATTTTTAAAAGCTGGAGTTAAAGACCCTATAGAGTATGTATAAGCTTAAAATAGTTATCAATAAAAAGTTAAAACATAGTTATATCTCTATTGATAAAGATAAAAATATTTTAATTAAAACACGATATAGTTCACAAAAATATATTGATTCTCTTTTAGAAGAAAAAAAAGGTTGGATTGAAAAACAGTTACTAAAAATTGATGATTTAATAGTTCTGAGTGAACCTGCTCTCTACACTCTGGAATTTTTACAAGAGAGAGTAGAGTACTACTCCTCTAAGATGAATTTAAAATATAGTAAATTAAAATTTAGAAAGATGAAAAGTAGATGGGGAAGTTGTAACTCTAAAAGAGAGATAACTTTAAATAAAGAGTTAACTCGTGTTGGTAAAAATCTTATTGATTATGTAGTAGTTCATGAATTAGCACATCTAAAACATATGAATCACTCTAAAGAGTTTCATACACTTGTAGATACTTATCTTCCTCAATCAAAAGCATATAGAAAAGAGTTAAAAAATATAAGACTTATTTAATTAAGTAACTTTTATGATATTTACTTGAAGGTGACCACATCATCCAGCCATCAGTATGAAGCTCTTGTGTAGCACGAATCTGCTCTTGAATTTCAAACTTTTCGTAATGACGATGTTTACTTTTATAATCTTTAAAGTATTGTAACCAAGGTCTCACTCTCGATACATCTACTTTCTCCTGAATATTTTTAATACTTCTATAGATAACATCATAAGGATGGTCTGCTGGATAATCAAAATAGAAAGAACCTTTTGCAAATCCTGACGGATAAAGCATAGGGGCGATATAATCAGAGTGAGAAGCTAAAGATTTTAACATCTGTCCAATATTGTTATCATCCTTTTTACTCCATAAAATATTTCCATATGTATCAACAGATATAAATACACCATAGGGTTCTAATCTTTTTTTAGCACTATCTAAAAAAGTTTCTATAGCTTTTACACGATTTTCTTGTGTATTTTCTTTAGAAAATGTTAATCCATCTTTTGCTGGAAAACGAATATAGTCAAAATTTATCTCATCAAAACCGACTTTAGCTGCTTCTTCGGCAATTCTTATAGTGTAATTATGAGAACGAGAATCAAAAGGGTCAACCCATGCCATATTATCATGGTTTCTCCAGATAATTCCAGTGCTTTTTTTCTTTAAAGCATAATCAGGATTATGAGATGCTTGTATTTCATCTTTAAATGTAACTATCCTAGCTATAGTATAGATATTATTATCTCTCATATTTTTTATAAATTTTTGTATGTTACGATTTGTTCTATTTTTCTGTGCACCATATGAGTTGGCTTGTTTAAAAGAAGTTAAAAATGAGGTAGATCCATATGCATTTTTAACATCGACAATAACTGCATTTGCCTCTGTCTCTTTTACAAGTTTAATGATATTTTTTAGTGTTTGAGAATTATTACTAGCTCCCCAAAATGTGAGATATAAAGCTTTTACTTTTATAGGTTTTAGTTTTAAAACTCTATCTGTACTATTTGTTTCAAAAGAAAATGGTCTATAGCCATATGCTTTAATATGAAGAATTTTATCTTTTGTCTCTATATTAAATGTGCCATTAACATCACTAAAGAGTGTATGATTTTTATCAATTATTTTAGCATTATTAATAGGTTTAAGTGTTTGAGAGTCAATAATTTTAGCACTAAAAGAAGCACTAAGGATAAGCGGAAGAGTTATAAAAAATATAAATAATTGTTTCAAGTATAAAAGCCTTTATCTTTCATTTAAAAATTGTGTTAAGCTGACATCACTCCAAGCACGAGAGAGTTTCAGATAAGCATTGATTGAGGCATAAACTTTTGCAAAGTCTCTGTTCTTAGCACTAAGTTCTTGAACCACTTCTTTTAAAGCTTTTTTACCAGCACTATTAACATCTTGAGGAAAATGACTAAGAGTAACACCTAAACCTTTAAGCTTTTCTAAGGCATAAATATTATCATGATGAAATTCAGAAGTCATATTTGCATTTAATTCACTTGAACAAACTTCTATAATAGATTGATGTTCAAACGCCAGTTTATTCCAAACCTCTTTATTAAATGTTAACTCTAAAACAGAACCAGGTTCATGCCAACCTGAATAGTAGTAAGGAGCAACCTTGTAAAATCCCATTTTGATGTCAAGTGCAGGTCCAACCCATTCTGTCGCATCAATTACTCCACGTTCAAGTGAAGTGTATATCTCTCCAGCAGGTAAAAGGATGGGATTCACTCCCATTTTAGAGAAAACTTCTCCTCCTAGACCCGGTATGCGCATCTTTAAACCTTGCATATCTGCAAGAGAGTTGATAGGTTTTCTAAACCAACCTCCCATCTGAATGTTTGTATTACCACCTAAAAAAGGGTGAAGATTGTATTTTGCATACTGCTCTCTCCATAACTCTAAGCCTCCACCAAAAAGCATCCATGAGTTTATCTCTTCAGCTGTAAAACCAAATGGAAGTCCACTATAGAGTGAAAAAGCAGAATTTTTCCCTTTCCAGTAATATGGTCCAGAGTGAAAAGCATCAATTTGACCACTACTTGTTGCATCAAAAACAGCTAGGGCAGGGACTAAAACATTTTTTGGAAAAATCTTTATCTCTAAGCTTCCACCACTTACATCTTTAACTCTCTGTGCAAACTTTTCAACACCAGTTCCCATAATTGGAAAATGTGCAGGCCATGAAGTTGCAAGTTTAATGACAGTTTTTTTATTTCTGTTTATATTTATATGTTTTGTATCTTTTGATTTACTAGGATGTTTAGAGTAATCTATCGCTTGACGATTATTTTCATTACAAGCACTTAAAGCTAGAGCTGCTGTAGCCGTTGATGTTGCTGTCAAAAAAGTTCTTCTATTCATAGAAAATTTATTCCTTTAAAAATTTTATAAATCAAAAAGTGAAACTTCTCTTTGATTCTTAATAGGTTCAGATAAAATAGATTTATCTGTACCGATAATAAGTGCAAAATGAAAATCATACTTTTCTAAAAAAGGGATAATTTCATTTTCTTGATTGTATAAAATCAATGAACTCTTATCCTTTAGTCTGTTTAGTAGATATTTTTCTTTTTGAGGTGTCAAATAAATTATCTTAGCCCAAGAAGCTTCTTTTTCTAAAAATAAAATTTCAGATTCTATAAAAGAGTGATTTTTTTCAAAGATTAAAACCTTATCACTACTACCAAACTCTTTAATCTCAAATTTATTATTTGTAAAAACTGCTTCAAAATTATCTATAGGAATAAATTTTTTTAATCGATAATTTATTTTAAGACTTTTAAATAGATCAAGTAAAATTTCTAAATAAGATATAAAAAATGGTGAAATCTGTTGGCGTTCATAAAAAATATCATCATAAATAAAAGAAGTTTCAAAAAGTGTCTGCTCTATAATATTTATATGTGTAGAAATATTAGTTGAAAGTTTCACTGTTTTTGTAAAAATATCTTTATCCGTAAGAGTAGGGCAGAAGAGTATAGTAGAACGCTCTTCTATATTCCATAGTTGTTTGAAAACATCTTTTACATCACCTTTGAGTGCTATAAAATTTACTTCAGTTATAATTTGCAAGGCTAATTTTAAAACTATTTCATTAGATTCATAAACATGAATATCTTTTTCTATAAGTTTAAAACGAAGAAGACGTTTAAGTGACTCCTCTATACTTTGAACTTTTATCCATGCTATCTCACTATCGCTAATCTGTGTAGGTTTAGAAAAAACAATTCCATACGCTCCATTAAAAATAGCATCATCAATAGACTCTTCATCAAAAGCTAAAAAAAGATCACCTCTTTTGACAGCTTTTGAATCAAATACGACATTAGTAAAAGTATTTACAAATGGTTTATTTACGAGTTTACCATGTGTAAGTGCAAGGACATTTTCAAGTCTCATCCAATCGTTGTGCCTGCCTTTTTAGGTTTTTCTGGCCTTACTAAACATAAACCATCTTCATCTTTTGCAGCAAGAAGCATCCCCTCTGACATTATTCCCATAAGTTTTGCAGGTTTTAAGTTTGCTACAACACATACTTGTGTTCCAACAAGAGATTCAGCTGAGTAAAACTCTTTTATTCCAGCTACAACTTGACGAGTATCATTTTCACCAAGAGAGATTTGAAGTTTTAAAAGTTTTTTACTTTTTGGAACTTCTTGAGCATCAAGAATAGTTCCAACTTTAAGAGATGTCTCAAAAAATTGTCCTATCTCTATAAGGTTATCATCAAAACTAGCCTTTGATTCAAACTTTTCTTTTTTCTTAGAAACTTTTTTCTCTTCTTTAGGAGTTTCTACTTTAGCTGTTGAAGCCTCTTGCATTAAAGGTTCTTCTACACGAGGAAAAAGAGGTGGTACTTTTTTGATAGTAAAGAGTTTTAATAATTTTTTATCTACTACAAGTTCAATATAACTTGCATTATCTATCTCAAAATTAAGAGCATCTGCTACAGTAGCCGTTGTTTTAGGCATAATAGGACTCAACATAATAGCAGCTTTAGCTAAAATATTTGCAACTAATGCAACAGTAGCAAGTGCCTCATCAACTCTATCATTTTTCATTTTAGCCCAAGGCTCATGTTCCGTGATAGCAGTGTTTCCTATTGAAAAGAGTCTCCATAACTCTTCTAAGTATCTATGTGTCTGCATCTCTCTCATATAACCATCAAGAGAATCTAAAACTTTATTCATCGCTTCAAGTTCTCTTGAATGGTACTTTTCTACATTAACACTATCTATCTCAAATTTAGAATATTTTCCACTCATACCGATAATACGGTTTAAAAGATTCCCAAGATCATTTGAGAGTTCAGAGTTGATTCTATCTATAAAAGCACGTTGAGAAAAATCGCCATCTTGACCAAAAGGAACTTCTCTAAGCATAAAGTATCGTAAATTTTCAACACCATAAGCATCAGAAACCTCTTTCGGAGAGACTACATTTCCTTTTGATTTTGACATTTTTTCGCCATCTCTAGTCCACCAGCCGTGAGCACCTATCTGCTTAGGAAGAGGGAGGTCAAGACTCATTAAAAATGCAGGCCAGTAGATAGCATGAAAACGTAAAATATCTTTACCAACAAAGTGTGTACTTGCTGGCCAAAAGTCCATATTTGCATCATCTTTACCATAACCTAAAGCTGTAACATAGTTGAGTAGGGCATCTAACCACACATACATAACATGTTTATCATCATGTAAACTCTCAGGCATTTGAACACCCCAAGTAAAAGAAGTACGAGTGACAGAGAGGTCACGAAGACCACCTTTTACGAAGTTTTTTACCTCATTTGCACGTGAACGTGGCATGATAAAATCAGGATTTTCTTCATAATGAGCAAGTAGTTTATCTTCATACTCAGAGAGTTTAAAGAAGTAACTCTCCTCTTTTACAATACTAGTACTACGACCACAGTCAGGGCAGAACTCACCATCAATAAGTTGTGTTTCAGGAAAAAAAGTCTCACAACTTACACAGTAGTGACCCTCATAAAAGTCCTTATATATATCGCCTCTATCAAACATCTTAAGGAATGCTTTTTTAACACCTGCCATATGGTCGGCATCAGTAGTACGAATAAATTTGGAGTAACTAATCTCAAACTCATCCCATAGATTTTTAAAAGTAGCACTTATTTCATCTGCAAACTCTTGAGTAGGTTTTCCTGCTTTTTGTGCTGACTCTTCTATCTTTTGACCATGCTCATCAGTTCCTGTAAGAAAATAAGTATCATTTCCTTGAAGTCTCTCATATCTAGCCATAGTATCAGCTATAAAAGTAGTGTAAGCATGCCCAATGTGAGCTTCTCCATTTACATAATAGATAGGTGTTGTTATATACTTTTTCAAAAAATATCCTTAAAATTTATTTTATAAAGTGGCGTTTAAAATTCAAATCCACCAGTATCGCCTTTTGACATACTGTTATAGACAGCTTTGACATACTCATTTCTGAGGTCACAGCCAAAATAAAACTCACAAAGACTACAAGATTTGTGAGCTTTCTCTTTTTGACAATTATGAAGTTTTTCTACCATCTCATCGAGATAGAGTTCAAATTTGTCTTTTTTTTCATTATGCATTTTTTGCATAAACCTCTTTTACTCTTGCTATCTCATAGTTTGAACCAAAGAAACAGATTGCAGTATCGTGGATATGTGCATGACCTAATGTCATTAAATCATTTTTACCATCTATCGCTCCACCACCTGATTTTCCATAGATAAATGCAAAAGGAAATACCTCAAATAGACGACGTAGTTTTCCTTCTGGTTTATCAGTTGTACCAGGGTATGAGAAAAGTCCTCCACCTTTAAGAAGGATTTGGTGTAGGTCTGGAACCATTCCACCTGAGTATCTTAGACGATAACCCTCAGCAAAAAAACTATCTACCATCTCTTTATGGTAAGGAGCCCAGTTCTGTTGTGTTCCACCAGGAGCATTTAGTTTCCCTTTTTCATTCAGACGAATCTCTTTTACAAACTCAAATTCACCATTTTGAAGAAGATAAAGTTTTGTTTTATTTTCAGCAAAAACCATCTCAACACGAGGGCCATGAACAACATAACAAGCTGCAACCATATTTTCTGCACCAAATGCACCATCGTATATACCATAGATACTACCAACACTAAGATTCACATCTACTAGTGATGAACCATCGAGTGGGTCATAGGCAACAAAATATTTGCCACCCTCATTTAAAAGCATCTCTTTCTCTTTCTCTTCACTTGCTATTGTGTGAACAGAAGATACTTTAGAGAACTCTTCTTGAATAATTAAATCACATTGAATATCTAACTGTAGTTGTGTTTCACCTGAACTGTTCTCTTGTTGTGAGTAACCTATGTCTTTTACATCTATAGCATTTTTAATTCTAATTGCACTTTTTTGTATTGCGTCAAATATATCTCTCATTTTTTTCCTTTGTTAAACTTTTTTTGCATTTTTTAATATCCATGATATTACTTCATCTGTATTATTTAAATCTAAAATATCTATATTTTCAGATAAGTTATAATTTTGAGTATTTATACTATAGTCAGTAGCTAAAGCATCCATATATGGAATATAGTCACGATCGATAAAATCACGAAATATACTAATACGGGGTAGGGGTAAGTTTTTTAAACCTTCTACTAACAGAACATCAAAATCATCTAAAAGTCTTATCATATCATCCAGTTCTGAACGTTTTTTTGAAAAGTAAGTTGTTCTATTTGGAGAGGTAACAATAACTTCAGCTCCAGTATCACTAAACTTGTAACTATCTTTACCCTCTACATCAAAACGAGCTTTATCTTTTGGGTCATGTTTGATAATTGCCACTTCAAGTTTATGTTCATGAATAAGTTTACGTGCTACTTTCAAAATCAGAGTTGTTTTTCCACTATTAGATGGTCCAGTAAATGCTACGGCTAACCTTTTACTCAAAGCGAATCCTCTTATAAAATTTTTATAATTATACAAAAGAAGTGTTTAAATAAGGTATAATTTTACCAAATTGGGAGGATAAAAATGAAAACTTTTTTAATAACTATACTATTTATAACTATATTTACAAACTGCTCTAGAAATAATGCTTTTTCTTATTTTCAGATAGACAAAGAACAGGCTAAAAGTGAAGATAGTTTAAAAAGTTCAAAAATCTTTAATAAAACGGATAATGAGGGGATTGTAAGTGCAATTTATTTAAATCATGTCTTACCTGATAAGTATAATGATAAAGAGTATTTCTATATATATTTATATACAAAAAATGACTTAGAGAAAGTTAGTTTTGTACTTAATGGTAAAGAGTCGCAAGATATTATAACATTAAAATCTCAAAATAAATTTTCAAACTTAACATCTTTTGATGGAGATTGGCAAAGATACTATTTAGTAGTTTTTACTAAAGAGAAGAAAAGTGTTTTAGCATTACAAGCTAAAACACTTCAAGGTAGTTCAAGAAAAATGATCTTTATAAAAGATTAAACTGCTGTTGCTAAAGTGTTAAATAGAAGTGAAACTAAAATACTTAGTACTTGAAGTCCTACTATGATGATTAATGGAGCTAAATCTAGACCATTAAAATCTGTTCTTATAAATCTATTGACGAATATATATGCAGGATTAGTAATTCTACGTAAAAATTGTACTACTGGATTATATGGATCTGGGTTTACAAAACTTAAAAGTGCTGCGATAATTAAAACCCATATATAAACATTAATTAAACCATTTATAATCCCACCTAATTGTATAATAGCGATACCTACTGAACTCATTTTATAATCTCCCCAATATAGTTTTTTAAACATTTGTAAATTTTTGCAAGTTCTGGACCAGTTTCTGCATTAGTAAGTAGTATTCTAAATAATTGAGAGAAATTATCTTCTTCAATTCCAGATTCCTTCATTATATGATTTTTAAAATCTTCATACTCTTCAAAGTAGGGTGCTGATTTAATAGTTTGTATCATAATATCTGTCTCTTTTCTAAAGAGTTCTGAAGCATCCCGTTCAGAAAATATAGGTGCTATTTTAGATCTTAGTTCTACTGTAGTAGTTACTTCTTCTAAGTAGATATATGCTAATTCACCAATTTCAGCATCTGCAAAACCAAGATAACGAGATAACTCTTTTGCATCTAAATTTTTTAAATGTTCTTTGTTTATAGTTTTTAACATCTCAATATCAAAAGGAGTAGGGTTCTTTGAAATCTTAGAAAGATCAAACCACTCTATCGCTTCTTCCATTGTAAAAATCTTTTTAGGTACTTCATTTCCAAGTAATATTAAATAATTTAAAATTGCTTCAGGTAGATAACCTTGTTCGAGTAAACTTTTAACACTTACAGGATTATTTGAATCATTAAGAATAGTAGGTAGATGTGCATATGTTATCTCTTTATCATAGCTCAAAGATTTTCTTATATGAATCTGTTGAGCTGTATCATTGATGTAGTGCTCATCACGAATGATAAGAGTAATGTCATTAAGCATATCATCAACTGCAGCAGAAAAATTATGTGTTGGTATCTTATCTTGACTCATAATTACAAAACTATCTATATCTTCAAAGTTAACTCTACCTTTTATCTGATCATTTATAGTTATTGTAATATCTGGTCTAGTTATTCTAATTGTAAAGGGGCTAGTATTATCTATTACTAGTTCAGCAGGTAAATTTCTACAAGCATCATCATAACTATATGCCTTTTTAGCTTCTTTGGACTCTTTTTGTTTTTTTTCCAACCATTGAGGAGAGCAGAAACAACTAAAAGCCTTTTTCTCGTGAAGTAGTTGAAGAGCCATAGCTGAATGAAAACGAATATTTTCACTCTGATAGATAACTTGTGAATAGTGAATGTTAAAGAGTGCAAGTAAATCAAGAACTTCTTGATCTTTAGCTTCTATATTTTTCTCTTTCTCGGTATCTTCTATTCTTACAATGAAGTCCTCTTTTTTCTGTTTTGAAACGATATAGTTAAATATAGCAACTCTAAGGTTACCAATGTGCAGATCACCAGTAGGACTGGGTGCAAATCTTAGCATGAAAATTCCTAAAAATAATTTTTATGATTTTATCGTAAATAAGGTTAATGTTTGTTTATTGTTTTTGATTTTATAATAAATGAAGTGGTGACCCCGAGGAGAATTGAACTCCTGTAACATGGATGAAAACCATGGATCCTAACCGCTAGACGACGGGGCCACTATGCTCAACTGTTTTGTTGAGCCGATATTATAGAGAGATTATCCTTAAAATAAGATTAAATCTCTATAATTTTAATGTTATTCGTAAAAACTACGTAATGCTCTAATAATTACAGCATTTTTAGAGATACTTTCAGCTTTTGCATTTTCATTAACTGTATCATAAATATCTAATGGAAGAGAAATTGAAAATGTTTTAGTTTCAACTTTTTTCTTTTTTGCAATCATTGCAGCTACACCAGTTAAAAGCTCAATAATTTTTTTAGTGTCGATAGGTTTTTGAATAAAGCTATTAACACCAACTTCGATTGATTCTGAAATCTTTTCAATATCATTACTTGCAGAGATAACAATAATAATTTGTGTAGGGTTGATTTCACGAATTTTACGAGAAAGAGCTATACCATCCATACCTGACATAATAATGTCAACAAAAACTACATCTGGTTTGTTTTCTAAATAAAGTTTTAATGCAGACTCTCCATCAAAACATGAATCAACTCTAGAGAAGAAGTTTTTAAAAGTTGAACTTAAAAGCTCATTTGTTACTTTTTCATCTTCTACAACCATAGCTGAAAGTTTTTTAGTTTGTTCTGTTAATTGAATTAAATCTATTGTACTCATTTTTAAATCCTATATATTATTTATGAAATTATACAGTAAGATTAGTTAACAATATAACAATTAGAAACATTTAAAAAACTGTTAACTAGTAAAGTGCCTATTTAAAGTCTAAAGGGAAGGGTCGTAGTGTTAAAATATATGGCTATTTTTTATTGTTATTTAATCATTTTCTATTTTAAACTGCTCAAGCCACTCTGTATCTACTTTATTTGTATTTTCTTTTTGATCCAATAAAGATCCTATAATATTTTTTAAAGTATCTTCATCCATATATTCAAGCAAATTTGGATTTATAACAGTATCTGTAATATTACCATGAGTATTTAATAGATTTTCTATATCTATAATTAATTGTTGCTTAGTATTCATTGTTACTCTTTGATTATTAGTATTGGTTAACATAATGTAAATTCTCTTGAAAAATAGAAAAGTGTTTCCACTACGCTACTTATGGGGTTTGGTACAAAATAAGCCGAGTTACTTATATACCATCCGTTCGGAGATTATATCATAAATCGTGGCACTTGTACTATTGACTTGGTCACAATACGGACACAATAAATTATACTCCGTAACACCAACTTCGCATGTCTCCATTTGCACTTAATTTAGTATCAAGATGCAATCTTTCATCACTTCCTGCACCAATCCATTTAGCTCCCTGACCGATTCCTGTAAAACCTACTTGAATTGCACAAGATAAAAAATAAAAATAGTCTGATTTATTGCTAAAAGTTTTCTTCTTAATGTCAACAGCTCTTGAACCTTTTCCATCATCTATATGTGTACTAGTTGACTTTCTCCCTACTTTATTTACACTATATTCTTTACAAGTTGCACCTTGTTCTATGAAAACAGGCTTACCATATATATGCCTTACTTTATCAAGCTTAGATATCAGCTCATCAGATGGCTTAGCACCACATCCACATGGGCACAATAAAGAACCACCCTCTTCCAACTCTTCTTTAAAATATTTACTCATTTACAAACCTCTTCATTTTTTTTCATATTCACAATGCACTCAACATAAGAGTTAAGTACTTCTGTATATGTATCTCTCTTAAAAGTACAATTTGCATCATTTACAATACATTTAACAGGTACTTTTATTTCATATGGCTTATCAACATATTTTATTACTGTTTTAGGAGTGCTACAAGCTGTTAAAGTCAATATCCCGCATAGCATCAATAGACTTCTTAATATCTTCACATTCATCGCTACGAATCTCCTTTATAATTGCTGGAGTATGTATATACTTAATCTTTCGAGGAAGTGCTTTCCACTTTTTTAACTTTTCTTCTGTTAAATTTCTATTCCATCTTTCATTTTCTATCTCCTTGTTTCGATGTTCCAAAGAAAGTTTTAAACGCTCGTTTGAGAGTGTCTTGTTTGAAATCTCAGTAGAGAGAGTTGAATTTGAAAGTTTCAACTCAGATATATCACTCTTTAAACTATTCGTATAAAAATATGCAAATAGTATAAAGATTAATAAAACAGAAAACTCGATAGCAACTCTATTTATCATTTGTTTTAGTCTCAAAATGACTTTTTATAACAAATGTTAGAGCACCAAAAACGGATCCATAAATAGCACTAATTGCTATCTCTCCAACATCCTTTATTTTATTTGCATAGTCAGGCTGAATAAGTAGATATGCTAGATACATAAAGTATCCAAGAACTATATATCTAGCCAATAATTTTATTTTATCCATTTCTTTTTTCTCCTTTTATCTCTTCTAAAACAGATTTTGCACCGAGCTTTTCAGCGATTATCATCTCTACAAGATGAAAACTTCTTGTCCCTAAATGAGCTATAAACCCACTTATGGCAACTGCTGTTAAATCATTTACACCATAACCTATCAACCCTATAAACGCCAACATTGACAATCCCATACTTACAAACATATCCATAAGAAAATAATAAAACTTTTTAATAAAGCTCATTTCTTGAGTATCTCTCTTCATAAAGTTAAGGATTGCACCCCAGAAACCAGCAAAAAATGCTATATAAGCAGATAGATTGTCTAAATCGTGAAAATTATTGTGAGGCATATCCAGCTCCTTAGTATCCAATTCCATTTTTAAGAGAACTACCGATTTCGACACAAGCAGTTACATACTCTTCATAAGAAACTCTCTTTTCATCATCTTTATCTCTTTTTTGCATAGCAAATTCATCTGAAATTGTATATTTTTTTGCTATCTCAATAGCCACAACTTCACGAATGCGTTTTAGCTGAGAAGACTCGCCAACAATAGTTTTAAACTCATCTTGTTCTATAACTTCACATCCTATCTCAGATGATTGAGAGTCAATAAGTGCATCAATAGCATCTTCATTTTCAGACTCAATGCTTACTACATCAACATTGAAGTGATTAACCTTAACCTCTTCACTATCTCCTCTGAACTCTAAAACTGTATTAGCAGTTTCAACTTTTGTAAATTTTACATATTTAAACATTTTATGCTCCCATTTGGCAATATTTTTTTATAATCAGGCATTTTTTCTTCCAGTATATTTTTAAAATAGTGTAAGCTTCTAGTGCCTTTTGCATGACCGATTAATGATATAATCGAATCGACCTTTCGCTTTAAAACTGCTCTCTTAAACTTATATAGAGAGTGCTTTCTCACGAACTTAACTTTCTTCCATGTTCTATACCCTACGAAATTAATCCCTCTTCTTATCTTCTGAATATGCCAGTGT
>Ga0256837_1000697_pt1 | contig 26762 bp, 25 predicted proteins | sample 4562384metaG_FD_185976 | JGI IMG/M metagenome (GOLD analysis project Ga0256837, IMG submission 185976) | Hydrothermal vent microbial communities from Guaymas Basin, Mexico - 4561-384 | ecosystem: Environmental > Aquatic > Marine > Hydrothermal vents | place: Mexico: Guaymas Basin | collected... | reverse complement strand
TTTTTGATGGTAGAGAGTTTCACTTTATAGATAGCTGTGTAAAATAGATTAGTAAACTTGAGAATCTTCTTTTTGTAACCAAATATCAAAAAGTTTAGAATTCTCTTGATGATTAATTTGCTCAAGAATTACATCACTATTTTTTCCATCTAACATATCATAGAATCGTTTATCATCAAACCCACCACGAGAAGCATCATCTTTTGTAGCACCATAGTAAACTTTAGAGATTCTAGCCCAAAATATAGCACCTAAACACATAGGGCATGGTTCACAAGTGGTATAAAGCTCACAACCACTTAAATCAAAACTATCTAACTCTTTACAAGCTTTACGAATCGCATTTACCTCAGCATGAGCAGTCGAATCTTTAGTTTTTAAAACCTCATTATGAGCTGATGAGATAATCTTTCCACCATTAACAACAACAGCCCCAAAAGGGCCACCATCATTCGCTAACATCCCAGTAGTTGCTTCATTATAAGCTATTTGCATCCATTTATTCATCTATTTAATAGCTCTAGTGCTTCCTTATATTCACTTGGATTATTAAGATTCAAAAATGCAATTTCATCTTCAAAATCTACAAAAGTTGTATTTGATGATTTTAGTAAATATCCTAGTTTATGATTATCTGATTCTAACATCTCTAAAAATTTAGATTCTAAACTACGATGATAGATTCCACATAGTGGCTGGATCCCAAATTTTGTTTTTGCTATGGTAGCATCTGAATCTTCTACATCATTTTCTATAAGTTTTTTTATCTCTTGTTCACATATAAACGGGGAATCTACACTTATAGCAAAAAATTTATCACATTGTAGTTCTTTAAAAATAGAGATAAAACCAACAGTTGGGGCATAAGTAGAATCTGTTTTTATATCTTCTATATAGTTAGCTTCAAAATCAAATTTATTTTTATCTTTAGATGAGATATATACAGTTTTAAAAAGTTTAGAAAGTTTAGAGAGTTGGTACTGTGTGAGTGTATTAAAACCACCAAAAGGAAGAAGAGATTTATCCTCCCCCATTCGGCTAGATTTTCCACCTGCGAAGATTACACAAGGGATGTCATACATTATCTAGGGTCAGTTATATACCCAGTAATTGCCGAAATAGCAGCAACAGCAGAGTTTGCTAAGTAAACTTTAGATGAGCGAGAACCCATGCGACCAACAAAGTTACGGTTTGTAGTTGAAACTGCTACTTCACCATCACCTAAGATTCCCATATATCCACCAAGACAAGCACCACAAGTTGGGTTACTTACAACACCACCAGCATCTATGATAATATCTATATAACCTAGTCTAAAAGCTTCTGTAAAGATTTTTTGAGTTCCTGGTGTTACGATTAGGCGAACATCTTCATGAACTTTTTTACCTTTTAGAATCTCAGAAGCAGTTTTTAAATCACCTAAACGACCATTTGTACAGCTTCCTATGAAAGCTTGGTCTATTTTGATGTTATCTTTTACAGCTTGAGTTATAGAGTGACCATTTGATGGTAAAAATGGGTAAGCTATAACAGGCTCAAGATTTGCTACATCAATATCTAAAGTCATACAGTAAGTAGCATCAGCATCAGATTGGTGAATTTTAGGTTCTCTTGCTAAATCTTTATCTGCTAAAAACTCTTTTGTAACATCATCATAAGCTACGATTCCACTTTTTGCTCCAGCTTCAATAGCCATATTACACATAGAGAATCTATCATCCATAGTTAAGTGTTCTATTGTCGTACCTGTAAACTCTAAAGTTCTATATAAAGCACCATCAACACCAATCATACGGATGATTTCTAAGATAATATCTTTACCAGTTGTATGTTCTTTAGGTTTACCACTAAGATTTACTTTTATAGATTCAGGAACTTTAAACCAGTTACCACCACTAATCATTGCAAAAGCTAAATCTGTTGAACCCATACCAGTTGAAAATGCTCCTAAAGCACCATGAGTACAAGTGTGAGAATCAGCACCGATGATAACATCACCCGGAACTACAAGACCTTTTTCAGGTAAAAGTGCATGTTCGATTCCCATATCTTTTTCATCAAAAAAGTTTTTTAGTTTATGTTTTTTAGCAAAATCACGGCTGATTCTAGCTTGATTAGCAGATGCTATATCTTTAGCTGGGATAAAGTGGTCAAGAACGATAGAAAATCCATCAGGATTAGCTAAAGATTCTGCCCCACTATCTTCAAATGCTTTAATAGAGATAGGAGTTGTAATATCATTTCCGATAACCATATCAATGTTTGAGCGAATAATTTCACCAGCAAAAACCTCTTTGCCAACATGCTCTGAGAATATTTTTTCAGTTATAGTTTGAGCCATAATTTAGATTCCTTGATTTTGTTAAATATACAATTAATTTCGCGATTATACCATTTAAGATTTAAAATTAAATTTCGTACTTTAAAGCTTTTTTAGTAAATTCAGTTGAACAAAAAAACATCGCTACAAAGATAGGATTTATTTTTACATAATCATCTTCTATTTTTTCAAATACTTTAAAATCAAATCCACTACCATCATTTGGGTTTTGTGGAGTTACAACAAACTCTAATGGTGCTAATGTTCTAACCATATTTACAATAGCTTTTCTCTTTTTTTGGTTCTCTTCTGCTAAGATATTAAAATCTGGATTCTCAGAGCTTCTGTGAGTATGTAAAATACTCTCTAAAACTGTTACTTTATCTTTGAAAACAACTTTATTCCATTTGATGATAGTATTGTTTGAACTTATCTGTTTACCACTAAACATTAATGGATGTGGCTTTTTAGTTTTCATAGCTTCCATAAGAGCTAAAAGAAAATTTGCTCCACCTACATTCTCAGCAGCTTTTTTCATAAAAAGATGGATTAGAGCTTTTGTTTCTTCGTTTTGTTTGTTAAAATTACACATATATGACCTTCATATTTATTATTGATGTATTATACAATGTATATGAAGTACGAAACTGAAACAACTATTAAAGAAATCGTTATGTAGTTAATGATTAAGCATATCGTAATAACAAAGCGATTATTATATCGGAACTAAAAGAGGACAAAAATTGTCTGATTTAAAAATAGGTGTTAAAATCATCTATAAATAAGAGGTAAAAAATGCAAGTATATTTAGATAATAATGCAACAACAATGGTAGATCCACAAGTTGTTGAAGTGATGATGCCATTTTTTAGTGAGCTATATGGTAATCCAAACTCACTTCATAGATTTGGTACCTCTTCACATCCAGCACTTTCTAAAGCGATAGACCAAGTTTATAAAGCTTTAAATGCTAGTGATAATGATGATATAGTTTTTACATCATGTGCAACAGAATCAAATAACTGGGTATTAAAATCAGTTTTTAATGACCATATTGTAAATGGTGAGAAAAATCATATTATCACAACAGAGGTTGAGCATCCATCAATCCTTTCAACTTGTAAATGGTTAGAGGAAGAGGGTGTAAAGGTTACTTATCTACCTGTAAATGAGCAAGGTGTTGTTGAAGCTCATGTTGTTAAGAGTTTTATAACTGAAAAAACAGCTTTAGTTTCTGTTATGTGGGCTTCAAATGAGACTGGTGCTATCTTTCCTATTAGAGAGATTGGTGCTATCTGTAAAGAAAAAGGTGTACTTTTTCACTCAGATGCTGTTCAAGCAGTTGGTAAGATACCAGTAAATTTACAAGCAACACATGTTGATTTTATCTCATTTTCTGCTCATAAATTTCATGGTCCTAAAGGGGTTGGTGCTTTATATATTAAAGATTCTCAAGCTCTTACTCCACTTTTACATGGTGGTGAACATATGGGTGGTCGCCGTTCTGGTACTTTAAATGTTCCATATATTGTTGGGATGGGTAAAGCTATAGAGTTAGCAACAACTGATTTACACGATAAAATGGTAAAAATCTCAGCAAAAAGAGACAGACTTGAAGATGCAATTTTATCTTTAAGTGAAACTTTTGTAGTTGGCGATAGAAAAAACCGTACACCAAATACAATTCTAATCTCTATTAGAGGTGTTGAGGGTGAATCTATGCTTTGGGATTTAAACAACGGTTTTATTGGTGCATCAACTGGTTCAGCTTGTGCTAGTGAAGATTTAGAAGCAAATACTGTTATGTTAGCTATCGGTGCTGATAATGAGTTGGCTCATACTGGAATCCGTTTAAGCCTTAGCCGTTTCACAACAGATGAAGAGATAGATTACACAATAGAGCATTTTAAAACTGCTGTTCTTAGACTTAGAGGAATCTCTAGTTCATTTGCAAAACAAGCACCAACTAAAGGTGGTGAAGTTCAAGAGTGTGAATTACACTAGCAACTAATTAGAAAATTAAAATATAAAGAAAATTAAGGAGTAAGATATGGCAAAAGCTGATATGTTAGGTGAATCTCTTTGGGATGCCTACTCAAATAAAGTTACGACACTTATGAACAATCCACAACACCAAGGTGAACTATTTCAAGATGAAGTAGATGCTAGAGGTAACAAACTTATTGTTGCTGATTTTGGTGCTGAATCTTGTGGTGATGCTGTTCGTTTATACTGGGAAATTGACCCTAAAACAGACAAAATTGTAAACTCAAAGTTTAAATCTTTTGGTTGTGGTACTGCCATAGCTTCAAGTGATGTTATGACTGAACTTTGTATAGATAAAACAGTTCAAGAAGCTGTTAAAATTACAAATATTGATGTTGAAATGGCTCTTCGTGATGATCCAGAAACACCAGCAGTTCCACCTCAAAAGATGCACTGTTCTGTTATGGCTTATGATGTTATCAAAAAAGCAGCAGGGATGTACTTAGGTGTAGATTCTGAATCATTTGAAGAGGAGATTATAGTTTGTGAATGTGCTAGAGTTAGTTTGAAAACTCTTCAAGAGGTTATTAAACTTAACGATTTAACAACTATTGAACAGATTATAGACTACACTAAAGCTGGTGGATTTTGTAAATCGTGTATCAAACCAGGTGGGCATGAAGCTAAAGATTACTATTTAGTAGATATTTTAGCTGATACTCGTCGTGAGATGGATGAGGAAAAAATGAAAGCTGCTGCTGATGCTAGTGCATCTGGTGAAGCTAAGTTTGAAGAGATGACACTTGTTCAACAAATCAAAGCAGTTGATGCTGTTATAGATGAAAATATCCGTCAATTTTTAATTATGGATGGTGGAAATATGGAAGTTATCGACATCAAAAAAGGTGATGCTGGAATCGATATTTACATCCGTTACCTTGGTGCTTGTAACGGTTGTGCTTCATCTGCAACCGGTACACTTTATGCGATAGAGTCAACTCTTAAAGAGAAACTATCTAAAGATATTAGAGTATTACCAATTTAGTAGTAGAATTTTCTACTGCTAAAAAACATTTCCAGAACTATTTTAAAACTCTCTTCTCTCCAAAGTATTGTATATTTATTAAGTTTTTTTTACTACTAAATATATTTTTTTTTGATATAATCACAAAAATAAATTATTAAAATAAAAAAGGCTTATATTATGGCAACAGTCCTAGTAGTTGATGATTCTAGAATTATTAGAAATGGTTTAAAAAATGTGTTAGAAAAACTAGGGCATGTTGTTGTTGGTGAAGCTGAAAATGGTTTTGATGGAGTTAAGCTTTATAAAGAGCTTTACCCAGATGTAGTTACTATGGATATAACAATGCCTGCTACATCAGGTATTAAAAATGGTATGGATGCAGTAAAACATATTATAGAGTTTGATGAATTTGCAAATATAATTATGATTACAGCTCATGGTGAACAACAAAAAGTTATGCAATCTATAAAAAATGGTGCAAAAGGTTATATTTTAAAACCAATCACTAGAGATAAAGTTAGAGAATCTGTACAAAGAGTTGGATTTACTAGTGATAGTTAAAACTACAGCTGGTAAATTAAGTATTCTTGTTGTTGTTATTTCCGTTATAATATTATCTTTATCGATCTCCCTACTCTTCTCCGCATCTAATAAAACACAAGAAAAAATCTATATAGATATAAAAAATCAACTTCAAAATTTCACTAAATATGAATTTGATACAAAATATTGGATAGGTACTACAAATGCTATTGCATTAGCAAATAATCCATTGATTCAACAAGCACTTAAAGAGAACAATAGAGAATTAGCAAAACATGCACTAAGTAAATATTTAATTAATTTAAAAGAAAATACTAAATTTAAAAATGTAAAAATTCATATACATACAAAAGATAATAATTCATTTTTAAGAAACTGGAAACCATTAAAATATGGTGATGATTTAAGTTCATTTAGAAAAACAGTTGTAAAAGTAAATCAAATTAAAAAACCTATCACAAGTTTTGAGATAGGTAGAGCAGGACTAGGTTTAAGAGCAGTAACACCTATCATAGATAAAGATGGTAATCATTTAGGCTCTTTAGAGTTTATGCAAGAGTTAAATTCAGTTGCAAAATTTTTTAAAGATGAACAACATGGTTCTTTTTTACTCTTAATGGATTTAATGAGTAGATCTGATGATATAGAATCTTTTGATAGAAAAAAAGCTTTTCAACAAAGTTACCTTATTTACCAAAACTTTATAGATAATGATTTTTTAAATTCTGCCTCTAAAATAGATCTTAAACAACTTTTTAAAGATGGAAAGATGTATGATGATATGTATTTTTATACATATGTAGATATAAAAGATTTTCAAGGTAAAAGTTTAGGTGTAGCACTAATCGGTAAACCTATAGAATTAGTAGACTATGCTATAAAAGATGCTACAAATCTTATATATTTAGCATTGGCTATTATGGTGTTTATGACATTATCTATCGCTTTATTTATTATTCTAGCTTCAAATAAAATAATTGTTTATCCACTAGAAACTCTACAAGATGGTTTAAACTCATTTTTTGCTTTTTTAAATAAAGAGAGAGATGATATAGAAAAAATTGATGAAAATATATCTGCTGAATTTGGAAAAATGTCTAAACTTATAAACTCAAATATAAATGTTGTTACTCAAACACTTAAAAATGATGAGATTCTTGCATTAAAAATCAAACAATTACTAGATAATGCAAATCAAGGTTTTTTATATTTTGATAAAACTATGAAAATTGGTGGTGGTCATTCCATAGTTGCTGAGGAAATTTTTAACAAAAATATTCTTGGTTATAAAATTACTAAACTACTGTATGAAAATGATATTGAACAACAACAATATATGGAGGAATCACTTGTAGATATTTTAAATATAGATTCATTAAGACAAGAGTTGATGTTATCATTACTAGATACAAACTTCACTATAAATAATAAATCTATAAAAATTGAATATAAAATTTTAGATAATGATTCTTATATGTTAATTCTAACAGATATTAGCGAAAAAATTAAACTAGATGAGAAGCTAAAAAATGAGCAACAAATACTAAAAATGGTTGTAGAAGTTGCAATTACACTTGAACAATTTACAGAGATAAAAGATGATTATTACGATTTTATTTCTAAAATAGATAGCTTTAAGAATATAAATAAATTAAGTGAACTTAGAAAATATATTCATACATTTAAAGGTTTATTTGCTCAAAAAGAGATGCTTCATATTGTAAAAAAGCTACATAACTTTGAAAATATTATAGATAAAAGTTTAAAACAAAATATAATTTTAGATGAATTAAAAAATATAAAAAGTGATGAAATGTCCAAATGGATAGAGTCTGATATAGCTATTTTAAAAGATATTTTAGGTGATGATTATTTTGAACAATCAAATTTCATCTCTATATCAAAAGATAGAATATATCTACTATCCGAACAAACAAAAGATAATATAAAATTAGCTAATAGTATAAAAAAATTATCTTATCACAATATAGAGATTTTCTTTAGACCTTACGAAAAAATGGTTGCTCAACTTGCTAAAAGATTTGAAAAAGAGATTTATCCATTGAAAATAAAAAGTGATGAGATTTATATACCAAATAAATATGAATCATTTTTAAAATCACTTGTTCATATTTTTAGAAATAGTGTAGATCATGGGATTGAATCTCCTGAAGTTCGTGAAGAGATAGGTAAAGATTATATAGGTAGTATCGAGTGTAATATTTATCAAAAAGAGAAGAATCTTTATATAGAAATATCTGATGATGGGATAGGTATAGATATAGAAAAAATAAAAAATAAAATATCTGAAAAAGCTCTAATCTCAGAAAAAGAGATTAATAATTTATCTGAATTAGATGTAATTATGTTTATATTTAAAGATGAGTTTTCAACAGCTACAAATATTACTGATATATCTGGTAGAGGAGTTGGTCTTTCATCATTATTAGATGAACTAAACAAACTAAATGGATCTGTAAATATAAAAAATAATTTTAAAAAGGGTATAAAATTTCAATTTATATTACCTTTTGATATGGATAATAACAATGAATAAAATAGAAATTTTAGAAAAATTAATTTTAAGAACTACTAATTATTTTAGTTCTGAACTAGGCTTAAATGTTGATGAAAATTTTAGTATAAAAAATGTAAATGAGATACATTTTTTATACACATCAGCTTTTGTATCTTTGAGTGATGGTTTTACAGGAACTATAGGAATAAGTATAGAAAGACCACTAATCGTTCCAATAGCTGAAAATCTAATGTTTTGTGAGATTTCAGATGATGAGATTGATGGATATGCCCAAGACTGCACATCTGAAATACTAAATATTATTTTAGCAAATACTATTCAAACTCTTGATATAGTAAAAAAAGGTGAAAGTGTTTCTATCACCACCCCTTATGTAATAAAAGAGAGCACCACACTTGCAAAAAAAAGTAATGGTACTATGTACTTTTGTGAATTAACTATAAATAATTCTAAAATTATTTTAAGCTATTTTTACTAATGGAAAGTATAAATAATATTAATTTTAATACTCCCATAATATATCTAAAAATTCTAACTGATGGTAGATTAGTTGCAATAGATTCTAAAACAACTATACATTTTTTAAATGCTGAAAGTTTTCATCCATGTGGTGGGTTTAAAGGAAATATACCTCATAACGAGTACAAACAAAAAGTTGTTAGTTTAAGTGCTGACTCTAAATATTTAATATCACTCGATAAAGAGCATAGAAAATCTATCTTTATAAATTTAGAAAATCAAAAAGTCTATGCAAAATTTAGTAGACATCAAGGTGAAGTATCAGTTATAGCTAGTGATCCACTAAACAGATATATTTTTTCGTGTGGAGATGATGGTAAGATTTTTGCTTTAGATATAACAAATGGTAAATTAGCTTTTGTTTTACCAATGCATAAAGATAAAGTAAATGATATAACATTTAGTCAAGATGGAAATTGGTGTATTAGTGTAGGATACGATAAAAAAGTACATATTTTTAATATCTCAACAATGAAAATGATTCATCTACTACCTATCCACTCTACCCCTATCATAAAAATATCTTTTATAGATTCTCATAGAGCAGTAAGTATAGATAAAAGTTTATCATGTGTTATATTTGACATTTATAGTGGTAATACTCTTTCTAGATTATCTGGTTTACATGATGATCCATCATCTATATGTAGTGATAGTAAATTTCTTTTTATTGGTACTGTTTTAGGATATGTAATTGTTTATGATTTACAAGAATATAAGATGATTACTAAACAATTTATCAAACTCACATCCTCAATTACTCAACTAAAATTAAATAAAAATACAAACATTCTTTTCGTTGCAACTTCTAGTGGGGAATTAAGTTCTTATAATCTTTACCTTGGTGAGGAGAAATTAAGAAATAGTCTACAAACTAAAGATTATAAATCTATACAACCAATTTTAGGTAAAAATATATTTTTAAAATATACTTCAGCATATATAAGATTTAAACATATTTGGGAAGAAAGTTTAAAAAAAGCTAAAGATGCTTTAGAAAAAGGGGATATGGAAAGAGTTAATACCTTATTTAAAAATTTTAAACATATTCAATCAAAAAATAAAATTATAACTCAGTTACTAGATGATTATAAAGATTTTGAGATATTTAGAGAATATATTCATAGTGGGAAGATAACTCTTGCATATAATATATTAAATATGCACCCTGAATATAAAGATAGTAAAATGTATAACAATTTAGAACTAAGATGGCAAAAAACATTTTTACAAGCACAAGTGGTATTATCAACACCTAGAGGAATAGATAAAGCTAGTGATATTTTAAAACCATATAGAGGTATAGCACAAAAAACTATCTATATTCAAGCACTTATAAAAGAGTATATGGTTTATGAGAAATTCAAATTATCATTAGCTAAAGAGGAGTATAAAATTGTATTTAAGTATATAAAACTTTACCCTTTTTTAAAAGAGTTTCCCGAATATAAAGAGCTTATATCCTATGCAGAATCTTTACATAAAAAATCTATAAATCTAATACAAAATACAAACTATAATGAAGCTATTAAACTACTAATTACTTTACAATATTTTGATGATTTCAAAGATGAAGCTATTTATGAAATAAATAATATAAAAATAAACCAAAGATTCTTTGAAGCTGTAGAAAATGATAATTTACAATTAGCCTATAAACTTTTAGATAGTAATTTTAAATTAAGTGATACAAATAGTGGGCGAATTCTACAACAAAAATGGAATGAAAATTTACAACAAGCAAATATAGTTGCTAGTAATGGAACTATAACTCAACTTGATGATTTACTAAAAAGTTATTTTAGCATCTCTTCAAGATATCTATCTCTAGCTCATCTATACTCTTACCACTATGCAGTTGAATTGGAACGGGGAATTCGTGCTAAAAAAGGGAAACCGTTTATAGAAAAAGGTATTAAAAAGTATATTCAATTTTTTGGCTTAGATAGTAAAATCATTAATTTTTATAATATTTACAAAAAATACTATAAAGATGTAAATATTAATTTAAAAGATTTAGAAGCAGGTTTATTATCTAATTGGAAACCATCTATGATTGTTAATTCTATCTTTATATAGTATTAGATATAATTATTTCTAATACTTTAGTATAGGAGATGGGAATGAATTTTAATAAAGCTGTACAAGTCACTCCAAATGTTTACTGGATTGGGAAATATCTTGAACACGATCCTTTTCAATGCCACCCTTATCTAATTGTAAATGGTGATGAATCTATTTTAGTTGATCCTGGTTCTATGATGGAATTTAATGCTGTTGTTGAGAAAACTAAAGAGCTTATTCCACTAAAAAATATTAAATATATCATTTTACATCATCAAGATCCAGATTTAGCAGCTGCTGTACCTGCTCTTGAACAATTAATAGATCGTGAAGATTTACAAATAATCACACACTCAAGAATCTCTGTTCTCATTAAACACTATATGGTGAAGTCTAGTTATTATGAGATAGATAAGAATAATTTTGTTTTAAAAACTAATAATGGTTTAACTTTAAACTTTTTAACTACTCCATATTGCCATTCACCTGGAGCTTTTGTTTCTTATGAACCAGAAAACAAAATACTTTTCTCAAGTGATATTTTTGGTGGGCTTGAAGAATCTTGGGAGTTTTTTGCAGATGAAAGTTATTTTGAAAAAGCAAGATTATTTCATGAAGCATATATGCCTAGTCGTAATATTTTTAATTATTCATTAAGTAAAATTGAAAAATTAGATATAGATATGATTCTACCTCAACACGGTTCTATCATTAAAAAAGAGTTTATAAATAAACTTATAGATGATATGAAAAAACTTGATTGTGGTATATACATAGATAAAAAATATCAAAAAGATTTAATTGATGTTATTGAAAAACTAGAAGTTGAGATTGAAAAAAATTCACAAAAAGATAAAATGTTATATGAACAAGCTAAAACCTCTCAAATGGGTGAAATGCTTGGTATGATAGCTCATCAATGGCGACAACCACTAAATGCAATGAGTGCAGCAGCTATAAATTTATCACTAAAACAAGATTTTGATTTACTAAGTAAAGATGACATTATAGAACATAGTGAGTTTATACAAAAAACAACTCAAGAGATGTCAAAAACTATTGAAACTTTTATGAATTTCTTTAAACCAAAAGATGAAAAAAAAGTTTTAACATTTGGAGTAATTATTGATGAAGTATCATCTTTAATAATAGGTCAATTAAAAAATAAAGATATAAAATTTTTATCTCTTAGTGATTATTCAAATATAAATGTACATCAATCTGAATTATCACATATAATGATAAATCTGATAAAAAATTCTATAGATGCTTTTGAAGATAAAAATATTAAAAATAAGATGATTGAGATAAAATCATATATAGAAGATAGTTCTGTAGTTATAAAAGTAATAGACAATGCTGGTGGAATTCCAGATGAGATTTTAAGTAAAATCTTTAACCCTTACTTCACAACAAAAGAGCAAGGTAAAGGTACAGGAATAGGTCTTCATATGACACAAAGAATAGTAAAAGAGATTTTCCAAGGTGAAATATCTGTAGAAAATTATAATAATGGAGCTATATTTACTATAAAATTTCCAAAGTTATAATTTTATATCTAATCTAGTTGAAGTTTTATGCTCTACTGATTTTAAAAAGTTTAAATTTTTTTGTATTTGCTTCATAGAGTTTGAAGTGTCATTTTTTAAATTATTTACTAAATTAGAAGCTTCTTTTATAAGATAAATTGCTTCTTCTCTCTCTTTATTATTATTTAATTTAGGAACATCTTGCATCAACTCAGATAATTTATCTATATTTTGCTCAATTAGTGCTATTTTAAAATTAGTGAGCCACATTTGTAGTTTCTCTCCAAGCCTCTAAAAGACCTTTAAAAACATTACTTACCTCATCCAATTTTTCAGTTTCATTATTTATAACTGCATTTGAAAGAGTTTGAATTTGAAAATTATATAAACCCATAAGATACATACTAATATCACCATCTTGTTTAGAATCAAGAACTTCTATAAGCTCTGTGATGATAGCAATAGAACGATTTACCCAATAAAACTTTTTTTCTATATCTTTATCTTTTATAGATTTTTTTGCCTGAGCATTAAAACGGAGTACACCCTCATAAAGCATCTCTATAAGCTTTTGTGGTGATTCTATACCAACATTATTTTGTGCATATATATTATGAGCATTACTACCGTACATTTTAAATCCTTCAGTCACATAATTGTTCTATTATCTAATCCTATATCGACAAGAATTTCAATACCTTTAACTATTATTTTTATAATACCTTAACTTTTAGAAGCTATTTCAGCATTAATCATTTGAGTAAACATATCTGAAGCTTGATTAAATTGATTAATAATTAAATCATAAGCAGCAAATCTTTTTGTCATTATGGCATAACTATTATCTAATCTCTCTACAGCTTTTTCTCTCTGCTTAGTTAATGAATCTATTCTATCACTTATAGAGGTGTTATATTTATCTAAGATAGAACCACCTTTGGCATACTTAGCAAATTCACTCTCTATCTCCGTAAAAGCACCCTCTACTTCAATCGTAGAACCATCATCTTTAGTAAATGTACCACCAATAAAATAAGCATGTACACTATCTGGATCTTCATCTAACTTTTTATTTAACATTTCAGAATCCAAAGATAATCTACCATCGTCTATCTCAATCCCAAAAGATTGTAATCTTCCAGCATCTCCACCAACAACCGATAAGATATTTTTCAATGCATTTTTCATACCTTTCATGGTACTATCACTTGAAAAAGCACCCCTCTCATCTTCATCTTTACTAGATTTTGTATCTTCACCTAATTGATACATCGCAGAGTTGTATTTATCTACAAAATTTGTAATTTTTTCTTCTATTTTTTCTCTATCTTGTTTAACACTAACCTCTGTTGAGCCTACTTTTTTTAACTTTATAGTTACACCAGATAGTAAATCATCTATGGAGTTATTAGAACGGGTAATAGCTAAACCATTAAATGTAAATTCAGCATCAACACCAGATTGAACATTAGTCATACCATCTATATCATCATCAGGATCTGCATCTGGTTTTAAAGCATCTACTAGAGAGCCATCATCACTATCAGATATAGATATAGCTTGATTTGTTCCAGTATTATCTGAACTTAATAAAAGTCTAAAATCACCATCAGCTATTTGAACTATAGTTGCAGTTACACTATCTCCTGCTTTTTTATTTATAAGTTCTTTTAAATCTTCTAAAGTTGTATCAGCAGTATAATCTATAGAAAACTTCTCATCTCCAATATTTAATTCCATTGTTCCACTACCAGATGAGATAGAATCTGTTTTTGTTGTAAACTTACCACTTTGTTCAATCTCTTTTGTAGCAAGCTGAGTCACATTTAAAGTAAAATCTTGAATATCACTACTATCTTCAGCTTTGATATCTACAAAATCTTCACTACTTAAAGATGTAGCCCTACCCTCAAATACACCATATTCTGTTAAACTTTTTAAACTCTCATAAACACTTTCAATATGTGCATTTAATGTCTCAAATGCAGCAGATTTTGCATTTTCATTTTTGATTTTAGCATCAACTGGAGCTACAAATTTAGCATTATCTGCAGCTTTTAACTGGTCTATCACATCCTGTGTTAATATACTCGAACCAGCTCCTAGTGAAGAGATACCCATGACAAATCCTTTTGTACTAATAATCTTTCATTATTATAATATTTCTTATGCAATAAATCGACAATTATTACTATTTATTTAATTGAAATTTAATGGTACTATTTTTGCTTTATACTAGCAATTAAAGTTCCATAAGAGAGGTACTACAAGATGTTCAATGGGAAAAATATTTTAATCACTGGTGGAACTGGTAGCTTTGGTAAACAGTTTGTTCGTACCATATTAAAAAACTATAAACCAAATAAAATCATAATCTACTCAAGAGATGAACTCAAACAGTTTGAGATGGCTCAAAAGTTTAATGATAAATGTATGAGATATTTTATTGGTGATATTAGAGATTTAGCCCGTTTACAAAGAGCTATGGTTGGGATTGACTTTGTTGTTCATGCAGCAGCTCTAAAACATGTTCCCATAGCTGAGTACAACCCTATGGAGTGTATAAAAACAAATGTTATGGGTGCTCAAAATGTGATAGATGCTTGTATAGCTAATAGTGTTAAAAACACTATAGCCCTCTCAACAGATAAAGCAGCTTCACCAGCTAACCTTTATGGTGCTTCTAAACTTGTATCTGACAAACTTTTTGTAGCTGGGAATAACATTACGGGAACACATGATATAAAATTTTCAGTTGTAAGATATGGAAATGTTTTAGGTTCTCGTGGTTCAGTTATACCTTTCTTTGAAAAACTAATAGCTGATGGTGCTAAAACTTTACCTATCACAGAGCCAAATATGACAAGATTTTGGATAACACTTCAAGAGGGTGTGGAGTTTGTTCTTAAAAACTTTGCTAGGATGCAAGGGGGAGAGATATTTATCCCTAAGATTCCATCTATGAAGATGACAGAGATGGCAAAAGCTATCGCACCTCATCTAAAACAAGAGATTATCGGAATCCGTCCAGGGGAGAAACTTCATGAAGTTATGTGTCCACTAGATGATTCACATCTTACTTTAGAGTTTGAAGACCATTATGTTATAAAACCAAGTATAACTTTTTCTACCCCTATCAACTACACCTCAAACAACCTAAATGAGATTGGGGAAAATGTAAAAACTGGATTTGAATATAACTCAAAAGATAATGATAAATGGCTAACCCATGAGGAATTACTCATAAAAATTCAAGCAACTAAAAATGAAGAGTATTAGATGATTCCATACTCTACTCAACTAATAGAAAAAGATGATATTGATGAAGTTTTAGAAGTTTTAAAAAGTGATTTTTTAACTCAAGGTCAAAAAGTAGAAGAGTTTGAAGATGCTCTTTGTAGATATACTGGTGCTAAATACGCCATAACTTTCAACTCTGCTACCTCTGCTTTACATGGAGCATACTTTACAGCTGATTTTAAAGATGGTGATGAAGTGATAACAACACCAATAAGCTTTGTAGCAACTTCAAATATGCTTTTAGAGGTTGGTGTAAAACCTATATGGTGTGATATAAAACCTGATGGAAATATAGATGAAAATCAAATTGAAAATCTAATCACACCAAAAACTAAAGCTATCGTTCCTGTTCATTTCGCTGGTAAACCTGTTGAATTAGAAAAAATCCGTATTATCGCTAAAAAACATAATTTAATTGTGATAGAAGATTCTGCTCATGCACTAGGTTCGAGTATAGATGAGAAAAAAATAGGTTCATTTTCAGATATGACTATCTTTAGTTTTCATGCTATCAAACCTATCACAACAGCAGAAGGTGGAGCAGTTCTTACAAATAACGATATATATGCCTCTAAACTTAGACTATTTCGTTCACATGGTATGCTAAAAAAATTATTATGGAACTCTGATATGGTTATGTTAGGACATAATTATAGACTTACAGAGATGGCAGCAGCACTTGGAATCTCCCAACTTAAAAAACTTAACAAATTTATAGAAAAACGAGAAGAGATAGCCTCTTATTATGATGATAGATTTAAAGATAAAAACCTTTTTAAAACTATACAAATTGATGAAAATCTAACAACTTCAAGACATCTATACCCTATTTTATTATCATCAAAACTTCAGCCACATAAAGAAGCTATTTTTAAAGAGTTACAAGAAAATAATATAGGTGTTCAAGTTCATTATAAACCTATTTATAAAAATAGTTTTTATAAAGAGAAATTTGGGAAAATATCTATAAAAACAGCAGAAAGTTTTTATGATGCTGAATTATCTATTCCTTGCCATCAAAAGATGAGTATAGATGATACAAAATTTATAGCAGATAAACTGTTAGAGATTCTAAGTAGATATGAGTAACATCTGTATCATACCAGCAAGAGGTGGAAGTAAAAGGATTCCAAAGAAAAATATAAAAAATTTCTTTGGTAAACCACTTATAGTTTACTCCATACGAACTGCCATAGAATCTAAATTTTTTGATAAAATTATAGTCTCAACAGATGATGAAGAGATAGCAAAAGTTGCTAAAGAGTATGGAGCAGAAGTACCATTTATGCGACCTAAAGAGTTAGCTGATGATTTTACAGGAACTGCCGATGTTGTGGCTTCTGTTGTTTCTAAACTCAAAAAGATGGGTGAAGAGTATGATTATATCTGTACTTTATATGCTACTGCTCCACTTTTACAAACAAAGTACCTTATACAAGGTTATGAGGAGTTGAAGAATAGCGATGCTAAATATAGCTTCTCATCTACCTCAATACCATTTCCGATTCAAAGAACCTTTAAACTTCGTAATGATGGAAGATGTGAAATGTTTACTCCTGAATATTATATGAGTAGAAGCCAAGATTTAGAAGAAGCTTACCAAGATGCTGGACAATTTTACTGGGAGAAAACATCTAAAGAGAGTGATTCTATAATGTTTGGAGCCGATTCTATCCCTATAATCTTACCTAGATATTTGGTTCAAGATATTGATACTTTAGAGGATTGGGAAAGGGCTGAGTTGATGTATAAGTCTATATATCAAGATAGATTTGATGAGTGGAACTATTTAAAAAAATCTTTACATAATAAACAAGAGATTATACGATTTAAAGAGATGGAGATATATTTTTTATCTATTGGTAAAAATATTGGCTATGAATCGTATGGAAAAGATAATCTGTTTTTAAGACCTGTTTTAGTTTATAAAAAACTAAATCATCAAACTTTTATAGGAATCCCTTTAACATCTAAGGAAAAAGTTGGTTCATACTATTTTACATTTAATTATAAAAAAGATAAAAAATCAACAGCTATGTTTAATCAAATGAGAGTTTTTGACATAAAAAGAACAGAATATTATAGTGGGAAAATAAGTAAAAATACTTTTACAAATTTAAAAAAAGAATTAAAAAAATTTATGTATTTTACCTCTTCAGAAGAAGAGGATCGGCCAACTAGGGCTAAATAGATGATAATTATAACAAAAGAAGAATATAATGTCAAAATATAAAAATATCCTCTTTAGAGCAGACTCCTCATCAGACATAGGCTTAGGACATATTATGAGAGATTTAGTCTTAGCATCAACATACAAAGATTCTAATATCACATTTGCCACACAAGATTTAAAAGGTAATATAAATAGTAAAATTTTAGATTCTAAGTATAACTTAGAAATTTTAGATTCCAATAGTAAAAAAGAGTTAGTAAAACTAATAAAAAAACTAAATATAGATTTACTTGTTATAGACCATTATAAAATTAATTATAAAAAAGAGAGATACATCAAGGAAAAAACTGGTGTTACAATCTTATCTTTTGATGATACTTACGAAAAACACCATTGCGATATACTCCTAAACCATAACCTTGGAGCAGATCAAGAAAAGTATAAAAGTTTAGTTCCAAAAAAATGTAAACTTAGATGTGGTAGTAGATATACACTTTTAAGAGATGAGTTTATAAAAGAGAAGAAAAAGAGAACGGTTTTTTTAGCTATGGGTGGAGCAGACCATAGCAACATAAATGTAAAAATATTGAAAGTTTTAGAACAATTTGAGTCTATAAACATAAACTTAGTAACTACCACAGCAAATAAAAATTTAGCAAAATTAAAAGACTTTTGTGATGACAAAAGTTGGATTAAATTACATATAGATTCAAATAAAATAGCAAAACTTATGAAAGAATCAGATTTTGCCATAGTTACACCTAGTGTGATTCTAAATGAGGTTTATTTTATGAAACTTCCATTTATAGCTATAAAAACTGCCAACAATCAAAAAGATATATATAACTATCTAAAAGAAAAAAAGTTTAATGTACTAAAAAAATTAAACTCAAAAAAGTTGGTCTCAAAAATAAAAATGATGCTAAAAACTTTAGGATAAAATATGAAAATAGCGATTTTAACATCACCAAATCAATGGTTTATAAAATATGCAAAAGAGTTACAAAATCAACTACAAGATTCAAAGCTACTGTTTGAGCATAAAGATATAGATGGTAGTTTTAATATTGTTTTTATACTAAGTTATCATAAAATTATTGAAGATATATATCTCAAAAAATCTAAACATAACATAGTTATCCATGCTAGTGATTTACCAAAAGGGAAAGGTTGGGCTCCTATGTTTTGGCAGATATTGGAAGGTAAAGATTCTATACCATTTACAATGTTTGAAGCTTCTTTAGGTGTTGATGATGGTGATATATATATGAAAAAAGAGCTTCAACTTAGTGGTTATGAACTAAATGATGAACTAAGAGAGAAACAAGCAAATTTTACCATAGAGATCTGCTTAGAGTTTTTACAAAACTATGAAAAATATAAAACTCCATATCCACAAAAAGGTGATGAGAGTTTTTACAAAAAAAGAGATTCAAAAGATAGTAGGCTAGATATAGATAAAACTATAAAAGAGCAGTTTAACCTTTTTAGAATCGTAAACAATGAAGATTATCCAGCTTTTTTCGAGATAGATGGATATAGATATAGTTTAAAAATAGATAGGATAGAGAATGAAGATAGGTAGTTTTGATTTAGAAAGAGATGGTACTTTTATAATTGCTGAACTTAGTGCTAACCATAATGGTAATTTAAAAAATGCCTTAGAAGCTATAAGGGTAGCCAAAGAGATAGGGGCTAATGCTATAAAACTACAAACCTATACAGCAGATACTTTAACACTAGATTCTAAAAAAGATGATTTTATAGTAAAAGGTGGAACTCTTTGGGATGGTAAAAGTTTATATGAACTTTATGAGTGGGCTTCTACACCTTGGGAGTGGCACAAAGAGTTATTTGAGTATGCTAGAGAGATAGGTATAAATATTTTTTCATCACCATTTGATAAAACTGCTGTTGATTTTTTAGAGCAATTTAACCCATCTGCTTACAAAATAGCTTCATTTGAGATAACAGACCATGAACTTATAAGATATACTGCTTCTAAGATGAAACCTATCATCATAAGTACAGGAATCGCAACCATAGATGAGATTCAAGATGCTGTTGATATTTGTAAAAATGTTGGAAACAATGAGATAATTTTACTAAAATGTACAAGTGCCTACCCTGCTCCACTTGAAGATGCTAACTTAAAAATGATTCCAAATATTGCTCAAACATTTGGAGTTATATCTGGCTTTTCAGACCATACTATCGATATAACAGCACCCATTGTAGCAGTTACTCTTGGAGCAAAAGTTATAGAGAAACATTTTATAGTTGATAAAGCTATTGGTGGGGCTGATTGTGAATTTTCACTAGATAAAGATGAGTTTGCCAAAATGGTTAAAACCATAAGAGATACAGAAAAATTACTTGGAAAAGTTGATTATAGTATGAATCAAAAGAAAAAAGATTCAAGACAATTTACTAGAAGTTTATATGTAGCTAAAGATATAAAAAAAGGTGAAGTTTTTACAAAAGAGAATGTAAGAAGTGTAAGACCAGGTTATGGTTTACACCCTAAATATTTAGATGATATTTTAGGAAAAATAGCTACAAAAGACTTAACTTTTGCTTCACCATTAGATTTTAGTTGCTTCTAGCCAAAGCAGCAAAATCTATCTCCTCTTTTTTACCATCTTGAATCTTCTTATCCTCTTCATAACTACCTGTACTAAATATATACTCACTCTTCTTCAAAATACACCCTTTCATACCAGGTATACAAGCTTTATTTAGTAGTTTACAATGACCTTTTAAATCATGTTGACAAGTCCAACCCATTTTAGAATCCTATTTTAAAATTTTTGTAGTTTTATCCCACTTGATATAATCATACCAAACTCCACTTAAACTTGGTTTTACATTTTTTATATCATTATTTATAGCTGTTATACTATTTGGGATGTAAAGAAAAAGGTATGGATTATCATCTACTATAATTTTAAACATCTCTTTCCAAATAGCTGATAATTTATCTCTATCTATCATAGTTTGAGATTTTTCTATCATCTTATCTATCTTTTTATTATGATACCCCACTAAATTAAAAGCACCTTTTTTATCGTTATCTGAGTGCCAAAAAAGGTATGGGTCTGGTGTTGGTGATAAACCCCAACCCAAAAGTACAGAATCAAATTTATGTGGAAAAACAACCATATTTAAAAAAGCTTGCCACTCCATAACTCTTAATTTTACAATCACCCCAACCTCTTTTAATTGATGTTGAATAATTTGAGCAGCATAAGGTCTTATAGGGTTTGAGTTTGATGTAGCTATCTCAAACTCAAATCGATTATTTTCATCATAACCAGCTTTTTTTAGAAGTCTTTTAGCCTCTTTTATATCTCTTTTTGGAGTTTTCACATCTTTGTTAAAAGCTCTCGTTGCTGGTAAGAATGGACCTGTACAAACCTTAGCATGTTTAAAAAAAAGTATATCTACTATCTCTTGTCTATCTATCGCTAATGATAAAGCTTTTCTTACATCTCGATTTTGAAATTTTTTATCTCTTAGATTAAAGCCTAGATATGTATATGAATGACTGATATTTTCATAAACTTTAAAATCATCAAAAAACTCTTTATTTAGTTGCCTTTCATACTGCATAGGTTCTACTGAGCCAACATCTAATGCTGTTGATTTTAACATTAAAAATCTAGTTAATGAATCAAATATAACATGAAAAGAAATTCTATCTATCTTTGCTTTCCCCTCAAAATAGTTATCGTTAGCCACTAAGATAATATTTTTAGAATGTTCTAGTTGATAAAGTTTATAAGCACCTGTACCTATCGGATTTGTATTAAATGATGAAGTCATTAGATTTTTTTCATCTTTTAAAATATGATACGGAATTATCCCCATCATCCAACTCTCAAGTGCTTTAAAATAAGCTTTCTTATATATCACTTTAACTGTAAAAGTATCTATCACCTCTACACTCTCTATAAATCTAAAACTAGCACTATATGGTGAAGCAATTTTTGGTGAGATTATAGTTTTGTAAGTAAAAACAACATCTTTAGCACTAAACTTTTCACCATCTTGCCAAGTTACATCATCTCTTAATTTAAAAATTAAAGTTTTATCATTTTCAAAATAAAACTCTTTTGCTAAATCACCTATAATTTTAGATGAATTTTCATCATATTTTAGAAGACCATTAAATATAAAACTTGCTATCTCAGAAGATGAAGAATCTGTTGCTAATATAGGGTTTAATCTTGATGGATTTGTAGAGGTTGCTAAATGAAGTGTAGAGCTAAAAAGCTCTATAGTTAATAAAAAAAGAAATATATATTTCATAATTTATCTTAGTAACTTATCATTTACATTTAGATGACCATCTTTTAATTTAATATTATAGATATAATTTTCTTTAGACTCTTCTGCATAAAATTTAGCTACAATCGCTAATGGAAACTCTTTTAGTAAAATATCAAATACTTTTTTAGAAATCTCTAACGATGATTCTAATTCCACTTCTTTTATAAAGAAATTATTATCATACTTAATATTTTTAACTAAATTAGCATTTTCTTTTAAAACTAAATCATTTTTAAAACTAAAACCTTTTAAACTCTTTTGCTCAAAATAATCAATGTTTTTTATGGAAAAATCTACTAAATTTACCGTTACACCTTTAGCTAAGATTTTCATAATTATCTTTGCAATTTTATCATTAATTTTTTTTGATTGTAAATATTTTGATTCACCAAGTAAAGTATAAAGCTTTTCATAATTATCTTTATCTATATTTTTAACAAAAAGATTATAATTTAAAGAATCTAATATAATATCTTTTTTATGATTACTAATTTTAAACTTATCAAATGAGATTTTATTAGAAAGTTGTACTTTATTTTGCTCAATATCTGATGAAATATTTACAAATAACTTATTTATATCTACTTTATTTATATCATTAATCTTAAAACTAAAAGATTCTAACTCTGCGAAATACGAATAATTATTACTAGAGTTTATTTTTGCACTAGATTCTAAATTCTTACAAATCAATTCAATCTTTTCATTAGGGTCAACTATATATAAAGATAATTCTTTAGTTTTTGAATCTATTTTATCTATCTTTTTAGATGAAATATGCCCATTAAATTTAGAACCTTTTAAATTAAAAATTATTTCTTTACCATTCTCAAGAATATATTTTTCATTAATATCTTTTATATAACCATTAAATAAAGAGCTTAATAAATCATAATTTATATGATATAAAAGAGATTTTGTTTGAAAAAAGTTTTCAATAAATTTGGAAAACTTTGGATTCTGTTTATCAACCTTTGTCATAAATTTATTTGATAATTTTAATGGATATATATCTAAATTTATAACATCAATAAAAGGTATATTACTATATTTCACATCTACACCAATCTCAACACCATCAACTAAATCATAAATATATGGCTTAAACTTGTTTTCACTAAACCTTTGTAAGAAAACAACAAATTTATCTTTATCTTTCACTACAAACTTATAATTTTTTTTAGTTTTCAAATAATTAAAATCAGCTGAACTATTTTCTACATAAACACCATTAAATTCCAACATTTGCAATCTTTTTTCTAGTTTATTTTCCATCATCTTACTACCAATTATTGGCATAACAATTACTACTATAATTAAAAATATAAAAATCTTTTTCACAACATCCACCATATACTATTTGAATGTATTATATATAAATAAGATTAATTTTTTAACTGTACTAAATCAACTTTTTTACTGAAATTTTAAATTCTTTCAAGAAAACTCTTGATACAATAATTTAGACTATAAATTAAGTGAGTACATAATGAAACTACTTCTAAGTATATTTTTCCTATTTATAAACTTACAAGCTAATAGTAGTATAACAATATGTGGAACTGGTGATTCTCAAGAACTTTTAGAAACCTTATCATTTGCTTATGAAAAAGAGCATCCAAATAGTAAAATAATTATTCCACCAAGTATAGGAAGTGGTGGTGGAATTAAAAGTGTAGCATTTGATAAATGTGACTTAGGTAGAATAGCTAGAAAGATAAAGCATAGCGAAGAAAAATATAATCTAAATTATTTATTATTTGCTAAATCAGCAGTTGTTATTGTTACAAACCAAAATATTAAAAACATTACAAATATAACTACAAAAGAATTTATAAATATCTTTGATGGAACTATAAATAAATGGAATCAACTAGATAACAAAACTAACGGTAAGATTTATGTAGCTAGAAGAGAATCTGGAGATTCATCAACCACTGTTTTAGAAAAAAATATCAAAAATTTTAAGAAAATCAAAAAACTAGCTGGAAAAGTTATATTTACAACTCAAGAAAAACTTAAAACAATGTGTAAATATAAAAATACTATCGGTTACTTACCTTATTCACAAGTAGTCCATTCTAAACTACACATTTTAAATTTTGATGGGGTTAAACCAACAATTAAAAATATTCAAGAAAACAGATATAAATTGATTTTACCTTTTGGATTAGTATATAAAGGTAAGCTAAATAAGTTATCTCAGAGTTTTATAAACTTTATACAAAGTAAGGATGGTGAAGATATTATTTTATCTCACGGTTCTATCCCAATTAAATAGGTAAAAAATGAAAAAAACAGCTAAGATAACTAAAAAGCTAATAATTTTACAACTATCAACACTATTTTTAGTGTTAGTTGGAATCATAGTAATTAATTTTTACATTAGAAGTGAAAATTTTATAAAACTACAAGAACGATATATGAATTCAATAGCTGTTAGTATAAATACTTTAATTTCACAAAAAATAGATGATGTTAAAGTTCAATTATCATATATGGGAGACGATAATCAGATAGAAAGATATAATGAGAAATTTTCTGAACCTATATTAGATAGCCTTCTGCATAAATATGAAAATATTTCATCTATAATAAGCTATATAAATCAAGATGGCTTTGAGATAAAAAAAGTTATAAATAAAAAAATATCAGATAATTTAAATGATTTTAAATTAAACCCATTATATGAAGTAAGTATAAAAAATCCAAATAATGTTGTAAGTTCAAATATAAAATGGAGTCAAGAGTTAAATAATTATGTGATTGAATTTGCTTTATTTAAACAAGGTTATTTTGGAGATGAGTTTCAAGGTATTTTATTTGCCTCTATACCTATTAATAAATTTTTAAATAATATTATTTTAGAAGATAAAAAACTTTTATTAAGAATTGTTTCTAATGATAAAAAGATAGAATTTTCTATACTTAATAATGAAATTGGAAAAACTCTTCAAATCAACCAAGAGATAGATAAAAAAATGATGCTCAGAACAGCAATAAATAATAAAGATACATATAGTTATATTTTACCATCTTTAAATCAATCTTCAATTTTACTAAGCTATAACTACAATGATTTTATGGAAGCACCAAATAAAAATATAAAATTTATCTTTATCGTAATAGTTTTAATAATGATTATAGCTATTATAATTACATATAAATTTTCTTTAAATATCACAAAACCATTATACTCTTTAAGTGAGATGATGGCTTCTATATCTAAAGGTGATTACGATAAAAAGATAGAAATTCAAAGTGATGATGAGATAGGGATATTAGCAGATAATTTTAATCTAATGAGAGAAAGATTAAAAGTTTCTCAAATAGAGATTCAAGAAAAAAACTTAAAACTTCTTCAAATAAATAAAGAGCTAAAAAAGAATGAATCTAAAATTAAAGAGATGAATGACAACTTAACTATCCAAATAGAAGAAGCAGTTCAAAAAAATCTTATCAAAGATAAACAACTACTTCAACAATCAAAACTTGCTCAAATGGGTGATATGGTTAGTATGATAGCACATCAATGGCGACAACCACTAAATGCTATTAGTGCTTCTAGTATAAACCTATCGCTTTTATCTAGTATGAGTGCTTTAGAAGATTCAAAAATTCAAGAAGATACTGCATTTGTTCAAAATCAATGTCAAAAAATGTCTAAAACTATAGACACTTTTATGAACTTTGTAAAACCATCAAAAGAATCTAAACAATTTTACTTTAAAGATACTGTAAACTCTATAGTAAATATTATGGGTTCACAACTTTCAAATCACGATATAAAAGTGGAAATAGATATTATAGATGAAAATATATCTACTATAGGGCAAGAAAATTTACTAGAACAAGTTATTATAAACATAATATCTAATGCTAGAGATACTTTTGAAGATATAAATATAGAAAATAAATTTATAAAAATAAAAGTTACTTCTCAAGACAATAAACCACTCATAACTATAGAAGATAATGCTGGTGGGATTCCACAAGATATAAGAGAAAAGATTTTTAACCCTTATTTTACAACAAAAGAGCAAGGAAAAGGTACTGGAATTGGATTATATATGAGTATAGATATTATGCAAAAAAGTTTCCAAGGAAACATTCTTCATGTTTCGGTAGATAATGGTAGTAAATTTGAGATTATATTTGGATAGTATTTGAAGTTTTAGTAAGAAAGTTTATCAATGCTAAAAAAGCATTGATAAAAATAGAAAGATTAACGTTTAGAGAACTGACGAGAACGACGAGCTTTTCTCTTACCTGGTTTCTTACGTTCAACAACTCTTGAATCACGAGTCATCATACCTTCTGGTTTTAAGATAGCTTTAATCGCTGGATCAAATGCAACTAATGCACGAGATATACCATGACGAAGAGCATCAGCTTGACCACCAAAACCACCACCTACAGTGCTAGCAACG
>Ga0256837_1000696_pt1 | contig 26763 bp, 30 predicted proteins | sample 4562384metaG_FD_185976 | JGI IMG/M metagenome (GOLD analysis project Ga0256837, IMG submission 185976) | Hydrothermal vent microbial communities from Guaymas Basin, Mexico - 4561-384 | ecosystem: Environmental > Aquatic > Marine > Hydrothermal vents | place: Mexico: Guaymas Basin | collected... | reverse complement strand
TCCCTCCAATACCTTTTCCTGCTTTGAGCTGTGCTGCAAACTCTGTAACGTCTATTTCCATTTTCATCTTTAAATCCTTCTGTGTTTAACATTTTATCTAATTGACACAGAATTATTTACACTCCCACCATAACCTCACATATCAAACAATTATGGTAAAATTCCAAACTTTTATTATATGTAAGGAATTTACTTGTTTAACATTCAAAATTATTCAAAACAAAACATTAAAAATGATGTTCTTTCAGGGGCATTAGTTGCAGTTGCACTCGTACCTGAAGCGATAGCATTTTCATTTATCGCAGGGGTTTCTCCTGTGGTTGGGCTTTATGGAGCTTTTATTATTGGTCTTATTACTGCACTTATTGGTGGTAAACCAGGGATGATTTCTGGTGCTACTGGAGCGGTAGCTGTGGTATTTGTTGGGCTTGGACTCTCTGTATCTCAAATGTACCCAGACTTAGACAAAGAGGCATTGTCTATGATGATACTCAACTACATCCTTCTCACTTCCATTATAGCTGGACTGATACAGATAAGTATAGGTCTTCTTAAAATGGGTAAATTTATCCGTCTTGTGCCTCAACCTGCCCTCTTTGGATTTGTAAATGGTTTGGCTATTGTTATTGCTTTAGCACAACTCCCTTTCTTAGCACCTAAAGATATGGGACAGTATAACAGTTGGGTAGAGATTATAGGTGCAAGTTTTACAGAAAACTATATTATGTACATTCTTATACTTATCACTATGGCAACAATGCACTTCTTACCTAAAGTAAGTAAAGCAGCACCTGCGGGACTTGTCGCAATAGTTATACTTACCTTAGTAATCTTCTTTACAGGCATAGATACTAAAGTAGTAGGTGACTTAGCAGACCTTTCAAATGTCTCTATGCCTTCATTTGTGCTACCAGTAGCTGAACTCTTTAGCTTCTCCTCTATGGCTGTTATCTTACCCACTGCTCTTATAATAGCACTAGTTGGGCTTATAGAGTCTTTACTTACACTTTCTGTACTGGATGAAATGGGTGGAGAGCGTGGTTCTGGAAACAAAGAGTGTATTGCTCTAGGTGTAGGAAATGCAACTTCTGGATTTTTTGGTGGTATGGCAGGGTGTGCTATGATAGGTCAGTCTATTATCAACTTTACCTCAGGTGGCTTAGGACGCCTATCCTCATTTACCGCAGCAGTACTACTTATTATACTTGTAGTAAGCTTCTCTAGTGTAATAGCCGTTATTCCTATAGCAGTACTTGTAGGTATTATGTTTATGGTGAGTATCGGGACATTTGAGTTCTCTTCTCTTAAACGCATTATGCATATGCCTCGTTCAGATGCATTTGTGCTTATTGTAGTTACTATTATTACAGTACTTGAAGATTTAGCTGTGGCTGTTATTGCAGGTATTATTATCTCTGCACTTGTATTTGCTTGGAAACATGCCAAAATTTTTGCAAGTACACATATAGATGAAAAAGGGAGAAAAATATATGAATTAGATGGTCCTCTATTCTTTGCCTCTGTTACTTCATTTAATGAACAGTTTGATATAGTAAATGATCCAGAAGTTGTAATTATAGATTTTAAAGATGCAAGAGTAATGGATAGTTCAGGTGCTGAAGCTATAGATGGAATTACTGAAAAATATAAAAAAGCTGGAAAAAAACTTAGTTTAAGACACCTCTCTGAAGATTGTAAAAAAACACTCACCTCTGCGGGACCTTTCTGTACCTACGAAGAAGACGATCCTACATACAAAGTAGCACATAACGTATAAACCTACACATACTCCATCTTTTGATGATGGAGTATAATAAGTTTCTTTTCTAATCTATATAATTATCATCCTTTAATTTCTTGTCAATGGCGTATTCTCGTAGTGCTAATGCAATAACAATAGAGACTATAGCGATGATACCCATGGTAAATGAGAGTTTTATGTAGAGTGTTTGAGAAAGAGCATTTGTCCATACTACGATAAGTGTAAGGATAACCCATAAGATCAAAAGAGTAGAAGAGATAATAGTTGCAAGTTTCATTATTTATCCCTCACCATGACTATCACATAGGCTTCTCTTTTAAAGAGTAAAAGCATTCGCCTAATATCTTTTTCCATGGTAACTACACGCCAACCCTCTGCTGCATTTTTGTTTAAAAATTCTGTGAGCTTTAAAGGGTCAACCTTTGCACTGCCTAGTAGCAGAGAGCCTAACATACCCTCTTGATAAATAATCGCTTTATATTCAACCTCGTTTTTTACTGACATATTTATCCTTTTTATTTAATTAGACTATTATATCAGTAAAAATTAAATGGTATATAAAGAAGCTACTTTACAATAAGCCTTGCATTAGTTGCTTGGATAGGTCTGTTGTTTGGGTGATGCATTATATGTGAAAATGCTTCTACTTGTGCTTTAGAGATACTTACAGGTGTTTTAAGAACTAGCCAACGTACACCTTCGCTACAAGGTGGTGTAGTAAGAGAACCATTGAAACGATAATACTCTTTGTTTTCAGGTAGTAACGCTTTAGAAATGTCTGTAAGTACTAAAGCACTTTTTTCATGAGCCTCTTTTGGTATTTTAGCCCATATTTTAGCTAATTCTTTGTTCTCTTCTCCCTCTTCAAACATAAGAGCTAAAACAGCGATGTTCCCCTCTTTGTCTAGGTGTACAAAGTGTGCTTCTAGTGGAAAAGATTTACCCTCTATATGGTTTTCACTTGGTGTATGAAAATGAAACTGTTTTAACTCAAACGTCATACCATCTACTGTTAAAGTACTTCCTCCATCTATGTTTACTTGTATTGTATGTCCATTGTTCACAATGCTGTTAGATGCAGTGGTATATGAAGGAGCTATAGCGTCTAGTTTTGCATCTAATGAAGTAGTGATATTTATAGGAGATTGATTTTTACCTATACCACATGTTTTGTATTTTGGTGAAAGTTCTCCCCAAGATGCAGGACCTTCATGACCTGTGTATCCCCAATGGCTTTTTTCATTTGCAAAAGATGAAATGCTCAATAGTGTAAATGCAAGAGATGCACTTAAAAGTGTTGACGTAATATTTGTTCTCATAGTTGTTCCTTTAGTTAATGTACTAAAGTATAAAGAGTAAAACTTCAGATAAAGAGAAAAATATATTAAATCATAAAAATAACTACTTATTATCTTATATCTTAATTTTTGATAAATTTTATTATTTGAATAGATAAATTTATTAGATAAAAAACATCCATACTAAAAATAAAATAAAAGGTAGCATAGCAAACATATAGCTACTTTTTTGTGTCTTAATAGCTTTATATACTCCCCAAAAGAAAAGTCCTATAAGAAAAACTATAAATCCTAAAAGAAAAAAGGTAGCTGTACCATCTGCTGCAAAAGCACCTACTGTACCCCACAAGAAGAGTAGAGAAAATTTTATCATTTTGCTAAATCCTCTTGGTTAAGTTTATCTACCATCTTGATACTATCAAGAGCGTTTTCAAGTATCTGTTTGGTTGAAGCTAAAGGCTTCATGCGTAAGTTTGTCTGTCCTTTATCTAGGCTTTCATCCATCAAAATAGACATTACTTCTTTTTCCAACTCTTTAATCACTTCGCCGAGTTTATTTTCAATAAATTCTATATTCATATTATTTAGTATTGTCCTATTTTGCTTTGGGTCTGAAGATTTTAATCACTGTTTCATCTGATTCCATAAAACTACCACCTATAAGGTCTATACAGTATGGAACAGCAGGAAAAACGGCATCTAAACACTCACGAATAGACTTAGGTTTACCAGGAAGGTTTATAATAAGTGAACCATTACAAATACCTGCTGTTTGACGTGAAAGAATGGCTGTAGGTACATACTGTAAACTCACTGCTCTCATCTGCTCCCCAAACCCTGGAAGTAACTTCTGACATACGTTTTCAGTTGCCTCTGTTGTGACATCTCTCATAGCAGGACCAGTCCCACCTGTAGTGACTATAAGGTCACAGTTTTCATCACGAGAGAGTTGTACAAGTGTTGTCTCTATAAGACTCTGTTCATCAGGAATACATCGATACACATACTCACACTCATTAAGAAGATACTCTTTCATAGTGTCCATTATTGCTACACCTGAAATATCTTCATATATCCCTTGACTAGCTCTATCACTTGTGGTGATTACACCTATTTTAATTTTATCCATAAACGTACGTATCCTTCAAAAATATTTCAGATACTATAGCTTAGATGTGCTTATAACTCTCCTAATAAGCTCTTTTAAACTTATCCTATCTTCATAAGTAATCTATCTAAAATAGAGGTACTAACTACCCTTTTTATAGTCCCTAGTAGATAGGTAGCTTTGGTAATGTAGTATCTTGGTTTTGGTTTTTTTGCTATTATGATTTTATGTACTACTTTTGCCACAGAGTCTGCACCTTCATTAAAGGGTACTTTTTTCTGTGTACCTTCAATGCTATTTTTATATCTTTGACTAAATATAGAGTGCTTCACATCTACATTTTCTTGAAGCTTTTTTACCGCAGTTTTACGAAAGTTACTACTAATAGGACCTGTATTTAGTAAAACAGGATAGATATGTGTATCTTTTAGTTCTAGTCTTAAGGTATCAGTCAGTCCTTCTATTGCATATTTGCTTGCATTATACGCCCCTCGTCCAAAGAGTGAGATGATACCAAGCACAGAACTATGCTGAATAATTTTACCATACCCCTGCTCTCTCATAACAGGAATAATTTGTCTTGTACACTCATGTAAACCAAAAACATTGGTTTCAAATTGGGCTTTTAATGTTTGAGTTGTAATATCTTCCATGGCTCCTGGTTGTCCAAAGCCTGCATTGTTAAACCATACATCTATTTTCCCCTCTATCTCTAGTACTTTAGCAATCACACTACTTATCTCATGAGGTTTTGTTACATCTAGCTTCATGGCATGTTCAAACCCTATAGATTTTAACATACTAACATCTTGCGTATCTCTAGCTGTAGGATATACGGTAATACCTTGTAGTTTAAGGTATTTTGCTGTCTCTAAGCCGATACCTGATGAACACCCTGTAATAATAATATTTGTCATTGTCACTTACTCCTAAAATAAAAGTGTATTTTATCAAAGTTTTATACTATAATTCTACTATGCATAAAGAAATTAACTTAACTATCAAACCAGAATATACTAAAGCGTATCAAAATGGATACCCACTTATCTCCAAAGAGTCTATAGTAGATTGGAGTAGAGTCACCGAAGAGGGGATGATACTACATCTGCAAGATAGCAAAAAAAGATTTATTGCTAAAGGGTACCATGGAAAACAAAATAAAGGGTACGGCTGGATACTTACCTCACAAAAATTATCTAAAATAGATGTAGAGTATTTTAAGCATAAAATTAATACAGCTATAAAATATAGAAAAACTTTTTATACCGATAAAAGTACTACAGCTTTTAGACTTTTTAATGGTGAGGGCGATGGTATAGGTGGATTAACCATAGATTATTTTGACGGCTACTACTTACTTACATGGTATAGCATGGGTATCTATACCTTCAAGAATCTTATTTTAGAAGCACTTAAAAGCTCCGTTGAGTATAAGGGGATTTATCAGAAAAAAAGATTTGACTCTAAAGGAAAATATCTTGATGATGCAGAAGATTTTATCTGTGGAACAAAAGCTCCCTCTCCTTTAATAGTAAAAGAAAACAGTGTTAATTTTGCTATTCATTTAGACGATGGTGCAATGGTTGGTGTTTTTTTAGATCAAAAAGATGTACGCAAAACCATTCGTGACACTTACGCAAAAGGTAAAACAGTACTCAATACCTTCTCTTATACAGGAGCTTTTTCAATCTTTGCTGCACTAGGTGGTGCTACAAAGACTATCTCTGTAGATTTAGCAAACAGAAGTCGTAGTAAAACACAAGAGCAGTTTAATGTCAATAATATAGACTTAAAAGCACAAGAGATTATCGTTGAAGATGTATTTAACTACTTTAAATATGCTGTAAGAAAAAAACTATCTTTTGATATAGTTGTACTTGACCCTCCTAGTTTTGCAAGATCTAAAAAACATACTTTTTCAGCAGGAAAAGATTATATAAATCTTTTAAAAGAGGCTATTCAAATTACCCATAAAAATGGGATTATTATCGCCTCTACAAATGCTTCTAACTTCGATATGAAAAAGTTTAAAGAGTTTATTTCTAAAGCATTTAAAGCCTTAAATGGTACATATAAAGTAGAAGAGACTTTTACACTTCCTAAAGACTTTAGAGTCCATGAAAACTTTAAAGAAGGTGACTATTTAAAAGTTGTATTTATTCGAAAACTTTAAAGAAATCTTTAGGTGATACAAAAAGTATCTCTTTGATTTTATGATTATTTAACTTGTATATCGTAATTTTATCTTCTTTTTGATGGAACTTTTTTCCAAAATCATCTTGAATAAGCAATACCGTAAATGGAAACTTTTGCATTTTATCTAAGGCGAAGGTATTAAAAAGAAAAGTAGGTACACTACTTACATCAGTGATGTATTTGGCTTTATGTTTTACTAAAAAAGATGCAGGTTGCTTGTTGAAGTATTTAGTTACTGATAATGCTGTAGATTTTTCAAAAGTCATGATAAGTAATTTATCTGTTTTAGTTAGTGTATGCGACTTTTTATACTGATCATTAAGTGTGATATTTGGAAGATTTTCTCCTACTACTAATGAAGCAAAAATACCTTTGGTTAGAAAAATTAAAATGAAAAATATCTGTTTCATGGGCTACGCTCCTATATTTAAATCTATTCTTGGAAGAATTGTAACAAATAGTATTCTATTTACTTTTTGCTACTAAGAAGATTAAGGAAGCATACTAAACATAAGCTATAATAATCGCAATAACCTTTAAGGAACACTATAATGCAACCTATATTAGAAATAAAAGCATTCTTTTTTAATGCAAAAACTGATTACCTACCTTACTATAAACAATTTAGAATAGAACTAAATAATGAGATGAAAAGTAGAGATGTTTTAACTTTTATAAAAGAGAAAAATGAAAATTTTACCTACCCTAGTGAAAAACTTTTCTTTAAGATAAATGACTTAGTTCTTAATGGTGAAGAGCTTATGAGTGATGTCGTAGCTAAACTAGGAACAGAGTTGAAGATAGACCCTCTAAATACTTTTCGCTCTAACAATGGTCTTGTTATAAATGATGATGATTTTATGCAAACGTATGAACTCCTAGCACCTTATGCAACTGAAGAGGACTTAGCGTATTATGAAACTCTTTATGCAGTACATTATGCATCTGAGACAGAAAAATTTGAACACTCTTACATAGGTGATGCTATTTTGCTTCTAGCACATAAAATGATAGCCAACGGTTCAGAATACAAAGAGGAGATACTTTATGCTATTACTCATCCTCATAGTAGTTTACTCGATTGCGAATATGAAAACAACTTTTTTCATGAACAAGACCATAGCAAGGCTATAGCCGAACTTAAAGAGATGGTAACACACACTTCTAATGTAAGCTCTTTTATGGAAAAACTTACTGCACGTTTTAGTAAAAATGAAAAGAGTGAAGAAGAGTCTTTTACTTTTGTAAACAAAAAAATTGGTTACTATGCATGTAGTGTCAATGAAAAAGTAGAGTATATGAATGACCAGATAGCTCAAGCAGATGCTACTGTAGTGACTTTTGCTAGAAGTAATAAACTTTCAGGTTTTTCTCTTCTTCAAGATAACAAAGAGTTAGCCTATAAAAAAGTAGCTACTACCTTACTAGATGCGTTAGACTCTGGTGTTGAGATATTTATTATAGAAGAGAATGAAGTCTATGAGATGTGTAAAAAGCACTTCACCGCTATGGAAGTGACTATCGGAAGAGAGATAGATATGCAACTCATCTCTGCTGAAACATTTCTTTTAGAAGCAGTAACAGTAGAAGCCTAAGAGAAGAGAGCGTATCTGCTCTCTTCTCTTAGCTCACCTTCATTTTATAAACTATTTTTAAAACATAAACCGTAACACATTTAAATTCTCCTAAAAAATCATCTCCTTTCATAACTAAAATTAATGCATAAATAGATATAATTAATGCAAATTGCAATATTAAGGATGTATCTATTATGAGTACGAACCCAGATGTTAAAATCTACGAATACGACGCGGTAATCGTTGGTGCTGGTTTAGCTGGTTTAGCAGCAGCAAAAGAGCTGACTGAAGCTGGCATGAAAACAGCAATCATTACAAAACTTCACCCATTAAGATCTCACTCAGGAGCTGCACAAGGCGGGATAAACGCTGCACTTCATCCAGATGATTCTACAGAGCTTCATGAGTTTGATACAGTAAAAGGGTCTGACTACCTTGCAGACCAAGACTGTGTTGAACTTATGTGTACAAAAGCACCAGAGACTATCAGATGGGCTGAGAGAATGGGGGCTGTTTTTTCAAGAGATGAAAAAGGAGATATTGCCATAAGACCTTTTGGTGGACAATCTAAACCTAGAGCATGTTACGCAAAAGATAGAACAGGTCTTGCAGTACTTCAAGCTATTTACGAACAAGCACACAGAGCAGGTATAGAAGTATATGACGAATGGTATGCAGCAGATCTTCTTTACAAAGATGGAAAAGTATCTGGTGTTGCAGCTTATGACATACGTAACTCAAAACCAGCTATCTTTAATGCAAAAGTAACAATGTTTGCAACAGGTGGACATGGAAGAGCATACAGATTTAACTCAAATGCACACGCAAATACAGGAGATTCACTCTCTATAGTAGCACGTCATGGTCTTCCACTTGAAGATATGGAGTTTGTACAGTTTCACCCAAGTGGTTTAGGTGGTTCAGGAGTACTTATCTCAGAAGCAGCTCGTGGAGAAGGTGGTAGACTATTTAACTCACTTGGTGAGCGTTTTATGGAAAAATATGCACCAAATGCGATGGAACTTGCATCACGTGACGTTGTAAGTCGTGCTATTATGGAAGAGGTACGTCAAGGTAGAGGTGTTGGTAAAGATGGTCAATCTGTAAATATCGATTTGACTCACTTAGACCCTGAGATTATTCTTACAAGACTTCCTGAACTTCGTGAACTTGCTATTGCATTCCAAGGTCAAGATATGCTTAAAGAGGCTATCCATATTTCTGCAACTGCTCACTACTCAATGGGTGGTATCCCAACTAACATTAACTGTCAAGTACGTAAAAGTCCTACAGAGTTTGTAGAAGGTTTCTACGCTGCTGGTGAGTGTTCTTGTGTCTCTGTTCATGGTGCAAACCGTTTAGGTGCGAACTCTGTACTTGAAGCCCTACTCTTTGGTCGTCATGCAGGTGAGAACATGGTTAAAGAGCTTCAAGAAGGTAACATTGAACTACGAAAAGCCACTGTATCTGATGCAGATACTATGCTAGCAGAGATGCACAAGCTTAAAACTTCTAATGGTACAGAGCGTGTACCTACATTAAGAGTTGAACTTCAAGATGGTATGACTAAAAATGCTGGTGTATTTAGAACAAAAGAGTCACTGGAAGAACAAATCACATTGATTGATAATCTATTAGAAAGATTTAACCATATCCGTATTGATGACAAATCTAACACATTTAACACAGACCTTCAAGAAGCTATAGAGTTAGGTCATATGTTAGAATTTTCTAAATTTATCGTTGATGGTGCATTGAACAGAGAAGAGAGTCGTGGTGGTCACTACAGAGAAGATTTCCCTACTAGAGATGATAAAAACTACCTCAAGCATACATACGCGTACATGGACAAAGAGTTCAATATGACTCACGAATGGGGTGAAGTAGTGCTTGGTAAGTTTGAGCCAAAAGAAAGAACATATTAAGGAGGTCATAATGAGTGATAAAAGAAAAGTAACGCTTAAAGCGTTCAGATTTAATGCTGAGACAGACTATCTTCCATACTATAAAAACTATACGATGGAAGTAGGAAAAGATGAGTTAGTACTTGACCTTCTCAATAGAATCAAATGGGAACATGATGGTTCATTCTCTTATAGACGTTCTTGCCGTCACGGTATCTGTGGGGCTTGTGCTATTAAGGTAAATGGAAAGTCGGTTCTTGCTTGTAAAGAGAACGCAATGGAGCTACTTAACCTCTTTAACAATGAACTTGTTTTTGAGCCACAAAGTAAAAAACGTGCAATGAAAGATATGATTATTGACAAAAAAGATTTTTGGGACAAACATGCTGCGATTAAGCCTTATGTTGTTGCAGATATTGATCCACGTCCTGAGCATGAGTCAAAACAGAGTATTGAAGAGTTCGATAAAATCTTAGATGCAGATTTATGTATCCAGTGTGGTGCTTGTCATTATGCTTGTCCTGCACTTGAAGTCAATGAAGACTATTTCGGACCAGCTGCATTTGTAGCTGCATACAGATTTAGTGTAGATACAAGAGATACAGCGGGAGATGAGAGACTTGAACTTACATTCCAAGGTGGTCAAGGTGTTTGGGACTGTGTAAAATGTTTTGAGTGTGCAGAAGCATGTCCAAAAGAGATCAATCCTATAGAAAAAATCACTAAACTTCATAACTTGCAGTTTGAACGTGGTATTGCAAAAAGTAACATCGCTACGCGTCATGCTGAAGGTTTCGTAAGAAGTATTAGAAAACATGGTTTCCTTGATGAAGCAGATATCGTTGTTTACTCTGAGGGTTATTTAGGTATGTATAAACACTTGAAAACAGCTGTCAAAATGATGAAAGCAGGAAAAATCCATTGGCAAGATGGTGTACCATTTATTGATAATATGCCAAAGATTAAAAACTTAGACGAGGTTCAAAAACTAATTGATATCTCAATGACAAACAAGCTATAAGGAGAAAAGATGAGCAAATTAAAATACGCATTATTTACAGGATGTACAGCAAAACAATCTACACCTGAGTTACTTTCATCTACTCTAGCAGTAGCTGACAAATTAGGAATTGAGATTATTATCTTAGAAGAGGCAAGTTGTTGTGGTGCAAGTCACCTACAAGACTTCGATGAGTTTTTAGCACACGTTCTTAATGCAAGAAATATCTGTTATGCAGAGAAACTAGATTTAACGATGATTACTATCTGTAATACTTGTCAACTTAACTCTGCTATGACAAAACATGCCCTAGATAGTGACCCTAAACTCAAAGCCAGAGTCAATGAAAAACTTGCAGAAGTAGGACTAGAGTACAAAGGAACATCTGAGATAAAACACTTCCTCTATACACTTATAGATGAGTATGGATTAGAAAATATTAAAGATAAAGTTACTGTACCACTTAGTCACTTGAATATTGCTCCATTCTATGGTTGTCATAACATTAGACCATCAGAGCTTCATCATAAAAGTAATGGAGGAGAAAATCCATACAACCCTACTTCGCTAGATGAGCTTATTGATGCATTAGAGGGGCACCCTGTAAATTATGCCCATAAAAATAAATGTTGTGGTTTCCATGTTGAACTTCAAGCAAACCACACGTCTGAAGTGTTAGCAGGAAATGCTATGTTAGATGCTATCGATAATGATGCAGATATTATGGTAACACCTTGTCCACTTTGTCACCTTAAACTAGATACATATCAAGATGATGTAGCTAAAGTAATGGGTCGTGATGTTGAACTACCAGTTTTACATATGCCACAAATGGTTGCACTTGCACTTGGATGTACAGAAAAAGAGATTGGTCTTAACTTCCACGTACAAAAAGCAACACAACTCTACAAAGCATAACTTATTACCTCTTTTGAGGTAATAAACTAACCTACTAACTATGCATGATTTTTTAACTTTTAAAATCTTTATCACCCCTACGCTTCTCATACTATTTTACTACATAGGTGCATTTCTCATGCCTTTACTAAGTTGGAAATTTATAAAAAGTATAGAAAAATACTCTACACTAAAAGTATCTCAACTACTACTTACAAAGTATTTCCGTATTTCGCTAGGACTCTTTTTAACACTACTCTGTATAGAGACATGTTGGAGAATGCTGTTTGAATTTATGATTGCTTATTTCAATATGCATGATGCATTGGTTCATATGAAGCAGATTTAATCTCTCTTATTAAACAAATCTATCTTATTTTAATACTTATCATCACAGATTTAGCACTTTTTTAGTAAAATATCACTCTTAATAAACACCTTAAAGGACAGACAAATGTCAAAACCTGTTGAAGATTTAGATGAAGTTTTAAAAAATCATAAACTATGTAAAGAAGAGTATGAAGATATCTTACGTATATTAGAGGGTCGTCATCCAAATATCGTAGAGATAGGTATTTTCTCTGCAATGTGGTCTGAACACTGTTCATATAAGTCAAGTAAAAAATACTTAAATGGTTTCCCTACAAAAGCACCATGGGTTATACAAGGACCTGGTGAAAATGCTGGTGTTATAGACATTGGTGATGGTATGGCTGCTGTATTTAAAATGGAGAGTCATAACCACCCTTCATTTATTGAGCCTTTTCAAGGGGCTGCTACAGGTGTAGGGGGTATCTTACGTGATATCTTTACTATGGGTGCAAGACCTGTAGCCAACCTCAATGCTTTACGTTTTGGTAGAATAAAAGGTGAATCAGACACAGCTAAATACCAAAGACACTTAGTGCGTGGTGTAGTAGATGGTATCGGCTCTTATGGTAACTGTATGGGAGTTCCTACTATCGGTGGAGAAGTGAGTTTTGATGAATCTTACAATGGAAACATTTTAGTTAATGCATTCTCTTTAGGACTTGTTAAATCAGATGAAATCTTTTTAGGTGTAGCTTCTGGTCTTGGTAACCCTGTTATGTATGTAGGTTCTAAAACAGGTCGTGATGGTTTAGGTGGTGCGGTAATGAGTTCAGACTCATTTACAGAAGAGTCAAAGTCTTTACGTCCTACAGTACAAGTTGGAGATCCTTTCACAGAGAAATTACTTCTTGAAGCGTGTTTAGAACTCTTTAAAACAGACCTTATTGTAGGTATCCAAGATATGGGAGCAGCAGGGCTTACCTCTTCTGCATTTGAAATGGCAGGTAAAACAGGTGCAGGGCTTATTATGCATCTTGACAAAGTACCAGCACGTGAAGAGGGTATGACTCCTTATGACTTTATGCTTTCAGAGTCTCAAGAGCGTATGCTTATCTGTGCTAAAAAAGGTAGTGAACAAGCGATTATAGATATTTTTGAAAAATGGGGACTCGATGTAGCTGTAATAGGTGAAGTAACCGATACTTCTCGCATGGAACTTATGTGGCATGGAGAAAAATGTGCCGATATGCCTATCGCTCCTGTAAGTGAAGAAGCTCCTATATTAGATAGACCTACTGCAAGACCTACTTACCTAGATAAAATCAACGATATTAGTCTTGATAGTTACGATAAGGTAGAAGATCAAGAGGCGTATGAGAAGCTTTTAGCTTCATTAGAAATAGTTGATAAATCGTGGGTATATAACCAGTATGACTCTATGGTACAAACGAACACCACTAAAGCACCTGGTAGCCTTGATGCTTCATGTATTCGTATTAAAGAGAATGGAAAAGCGTTAGCTATGAGTTCAGACTGTAACCCACGTTACTGTTATATAAACCCTAGAAGAGGTGCAGCACTTGCAGTAGTTGAGTCTGGACGTAATGTTGCAATGTCTGGTGCTAGACCACTCTCTATTACTGACTGTCTTAACTTTGGTAACCCTGAAAATCCTGAAGTAATGTGGCAGTTTGCTGAAGCATGTGAAGGTATCAAAGAGGCGTGTATAGAGTTAAATACTCCTGTTGTTAGTGGTAATGTTTCACTTTACAACGAAACAAATGGTGTCTCTGTGTACCCTACTCCAGCTATTGCTATGGTAGGACTCAATGAAGATGAGAACAAAATTCTCCCATCAGTATTTCAAGAGAATGAAAACAACATTTTACTTGTAGGTAGCACAAAGGGTGAGTTTGGTGCTTCTCTTTATATTAAAGAGCTTCATGGTGAGACAACAGGTTCTTTACCAATATTTGACTATAGTGAAGAGCTTAGACTTTGGGAACTTGTAATAGAAGCAAACAAAAAAGGTTTACTCAAAGCAGCAAAAGATGTAAATGTAGGGGGGATAGCTATTGCTCTTTCTAAAATGGCAGCTATCTCTAACAAAGGTGTTGTTGCAGAAGTAACGCTTGATGAGAGCAAACATATCTTTGATGAGACACAAAGTAGAGCTTTAGTAGAAGTATCTCCAGAGCATACAGAAGCTTTTGCTAAGATGGCAATGGATTTAGGTATTACAGTAGAAAATATTGCAAAAGTTGGGGGAGAGAGAGTTAAAATCAATAACATAGAACTTCCACTTGAAAAAGTAAAAGAGATTTACTTTACAACATTTGCCAATACTATTGAACAAGATCTTTAAGCGTGACTATGATACAAGAAGCTTATAACGCCTTATTGGCTAAAGAGTATGGTAAAGCCTTTGAACTTTACACTGCTTTAGAAGCTAAAGGTGAAGCTACCGCTTATTACTATTTGGGTTTTTTATACTTTAAAGGGTATGGGGTAGAGCAAGATACTAAAAAGTCTTTTGAGTACTACTTAGAAGCAGCCACAAGGGAAGTACCTTTAGCTCAATTTGAAGTAGCACTTATGCTTGAAAATGGCGAGGGGTGTGAGCAAAATGAGTCTGAAGCAGCATTTTGGTACGAAGAGGCTGCTAAAAGAGGCAATATAGACGCATTCAATAACCTAGCCGCGATGTTTAAAGAGGGACGAGGGGTTATACAAGATTATAAAAAAGCTTATGTACTCTTTAAAAAAGCTGCCATAGCAGGTAACGCTTCTGCACAGTTTAACTTGGGTGCATTGTATGATATAGGTTTAGGTTGTGAAGAGAATAAAGAAAAAGCTATAGAGTGGTGTAGAAAAGCCTCTTTTCAAGGACATAAAAAAGCAAAGAACATCATGATGCGTATGCAAAATGATGGTCAGATAGTCTTTTAATACTTTTTGGTTAATCTATAGTAGAGAGTAGCATAGAGATATCTGCTTCTCTTCCTTGAACTAAGAGGGGGTTTGACTTCTCATCAAGCCACTTTAACACATCTTTTATCTCATACTCCTTCATAGCCGTACATCCTGATGTAGCTGTATTTTTAATGTGTATAAAAATACATGACCCTGCACCTCTCTTTGATGATGCACCCTTGCCAATACCATTATGGTCAACTACAATACCATATTTGTAATAATTTGTTTTAAGTTTCATACGTTCATGGCTCCTGTAATCTACTACTATTTTTCTACTATCTACTATTTTATTGTAAAATTTAGAGTTGATGTCATCTACACAATGGTCTGTTATTTTATATACTTTATACGGATACCCAATAGCATAAGGGGCATAACCATAAGCATTTTTTAACCTAAAAATACCAGCAGGTGCTTTTCCATCACCCTCTTTTTTAATATATTTAGCATTTTTGGGTGTATGGTGTAAACCTATCCCCCACCCTATACCATTTCTTCCTAGTTTAACAGAAATGGGTGTACCTACTTTTTGCCAACTCTTATCTACTTTTGCATATCGTTGTAGAGAGCCATTTGAGCTTGACCAACTTTTTGTGCTTACAACCAGTAACTGTTTTGTATCTACTATTTGTGCTTGAAGTGAGATAAGTATCAAAGAGAGTCCAAGTAAAATTTTCATCATTGTGTTATAATCCTTTTATCAATTATTATTTAAGGTTCTCAAATGGAATATGGTATCCTATCAATTATTATCCCTCTGTTAACAATCATTTTAGCAATTATAACCAAAGATGTAATTATTTCTCTCATGGGTGGAATATTTGCAGGTTTTTTAGTACTTAATGAGTATCAACCCATAGAGGCATTTCTTGCACTCTTTGATGGAGTCATAGCTCTTTTTTCAGAAGGTTGGATAGTAAAATCTCTTTTTTTTATTCTCTTAGTTGGAGCGATTATAAAACTATTAAATTCTGCTGCTGCAGTCAATAGCTTTGTAGCTTATATTAGCCAAAAATCCGAAAAAATTGACTCTCCTATGGGGGTGCTATGCTCTTAGCTTATACCGTAGGAGTAGTGATATTTATAGAGTCTTCCATTACAGCACTTGTAGCAGGAACTGTAGCAAAACCTCTTTGTGATAAAAATGGCGTAAGTAGAGAAAAATTAGCCTATATCTGTGACTCAACATCTGCACCTATCTGTTCTCTCATTCCACTCAATGCTTGGGGTGCTTTACTTTTAGGGCTTATCGTTACGGCTATAGACTCACAAGTCATCTCTGGTGATGCTATATCTCTACTTTTAACCTCTATACCCTATAACTTCTACTCTATCTTCACTTTGCTCATTGTTCTTGGTGTCATATTTTTCAATATTAATATAGGTACAATGAAAGATTCAATATCAGTACCCTACCAAATAAAAGAAAATGCAGACGATACAACTCCAACGCCATACAAGATGTTACTCCCTATTATCGTTATGGTACTTATGGTACCTATAGGACTTTACTTTACTGGTGGAGGAGATATATTTAAGGGGTCTGGTTCTACTTCTGTTTACTATGCTGTTATCGTTACCCTACTCTTTATGTATCTCTATTTTGTACCTACTAAAGCCCTCACACATAAAAACTACTTTAAAGGGCTATATGAAGGCATTGGTGAGATGATACCAGTTGGTATGATAATGGTTTTTGCTCTTCTTATAGGTAAGGTTATTGGTGACCTTGGCACTGCCAAATATTTAGCTCATCTACTCTCAGGAAATATCCCTCCACTATTTATCCCACTATTTATCTTTTTAGTTGCAAGTATTACGGCATTTTCTACAGGTACAAGTTGGGGAACATTCTCTATCATGATGCCTATAGCTTTAGCCTTGGCTGCTACTATGGGGCTAGATATCCCTCTTGTTATAGGAGCAGTGATAAGTGGAGGGATTTTTGGAGACCACTCTTCACCCATTAGTGACACGACTATCATCTCCTCAATGGCAGCTGAGTGTGACCACATCAGCCATGTACGAACACAGTTACCTTATGCTCTCATAGGTGGAGCATTAGCTTCAGTATCTTTTTTAGTAGCTGGATGGTTAACCGTTTAACCTATAGAAGCTACTTATTTTAATTTCTTTAGAGTAAATAGCCCTAAAATTCTCTATTAGTTCATTTTTACATTTTTTTTTGATATAATTAATTTATATAATTAAAAGGGGTTAGAATGCTCGGAAATATATTTGGATCACTCTTTTCATCAAAAAATAGAAAACTTGTTATTAAGTGGAGAAAAGAACATGAAGAGATTGTTGTTATTGCACATAAAGTAATTGGAGCATTTTCAAAAAATGATTTAGATACAGCCAAAAAAGAGTTAATTGCATTAAATGAATTGGCAGTAGATCATTTAATGGATGAAGATATAGAAATTTATAGACTTTTAAAAGATGCAAAAAGACTTAATCCTGAGACAGAAAAACTTATACATGAATTTACTACTACATTTAAAGGGACAAAAAATGTTCTTATGAATTTTTTAACTAAATATACACGTCCTAATGTAGTACTTGATGATAAGTTTTTCAAAACATTCAATGAAATAGTTGCTGTATTAGCAGATAGAATAGCCTTTGAAGAGAAATATTTATATACACAATTACATGAAGATTAAACATTAAAAACTTATTTTACCCCTCTTTTATGCTTTACTATTTTAGTGAAGCATAATACTCTATCACACGTTGATTTACATGAATTACACGTTTTAAATAGTGTAGCAACTCTCCTTTATTAAAATCTAATTTCAATTTTTTAGGATCAACTGCTCTTGAAATAGCTACATAAAACTGACTAGGTGCAAAAATATTATCTACATTGCAAACAAGATTATTGATACTCATACCTTGTGATTTGTGTATGGTTACTGCGTAAGCTAACTTGAGTGGAAACTGAGACAGGGTAGCTAAAGAGATAGTCTCTACTGTACCATTATCTTTAACAAGCATATCTACTAAATCAAACTCATGTCTCTCTACACGTACAAAGCTATCTTCTTTTTCTACTACAAGGTAATCCTCTTCTATACTTCTAAGTATCCCTCTCTCTCCATTGACAAACTTACCCCACTTATTGACAGTAAAAAGTATGGGTACACCTACTTTTAGCGTAAGTTGTTCAGAAATAGGTAGCATATTTTTCCAACTAAGTAATTTTTTCTCATGTACATTACCAAACATATCAATATTGGCAAATAAAATAGTCTCTTCACTCTCTAGTTCATTAAGCTTTTCTCTGTTTACACGTTCTACTTCAAGGTTACGACCATAAAGGTAGGTAGACTCTTTTAGCACTTCGGTATTTAAGAGTCCATACATATACTGTACCACCTCTTCATCACAGATACCTTTTCTTACTTTTGAGAGTATGTGTGTAAATTCTGCATCTGTAGTACGCTTCATCTGAGTGAGTTCTATTACCGTTAACTCAAAACGCTCCCATGCCATACTCTCAAAAGCATACAGTTTTGTTCCAAAAATATCATTTTGATTACGCTTCTTTTCAACAGGAGGTAACTGAAAAAAATCTCCCACAAAAAGTACTTTACCTAAGTAGCCTACACTATTCAGTCTATAAGCTATCATATCAAGTAGATTGGTACTAACCATAGAAATCTCATCGATAATAATCAACTCTGTAGATTTAAGAATTTTTTTCAAGTCTGAGAGTCTTTTTTTAGAGCGTTTATCAGCTAAATTAAGTTCATCAAAATTAGAAGCAATACCAAATACAAAGAAACTGTGTACCGTAAACCCACCTATATTGACAGCACTCACCCCAGTAGAGCCTAATGAAACTACCTGTTTTCCATTTTTACGATACGCTTTAATCACTTCATTGGTAATATAGCTTTTTCCTACCCCAGCTCCTCCCGTTAAAAATACATTGGCGTATTTTAATGACTCAATCACTTCTTCTTTGTTACTCAAAATCCAGCCCTATCTATGATACCTTTTTTACAACGGCTACGTACCTCTTTCCCCTCTTTAAGAAGTGTTCCAAGTGCAGTACTACCACTTCCTAAATGAAGCCAAAGCTCTGTAATTAGCCCATCTCTACATCTTAACTCTACACGTTTACCACTTCCCATACCAAAACTTCTGTTGAAGAGTACCCTTACCTGCTCAAGTGTAATACGATTTCCTATATTTTTTGAAAAAAAGAGTCCAACTTTTGAGTTATTTACCTGTTCAACTAAGTTGATTGCATCGCTATAGTAGGTATTTGCATCGGTTCCATAACAGGTACCATGCTTTATCCACTCATGTTTATAGAGGTTAGAAGCATACCCTGGCATCACTTTTTTTAACCGTTCTACCACATCACTATTTAAATCTAAGTTGGGTAGTCTATTCCACTGTTTATGTTTATCCATAGATTTATATTTTGGGTTTACATTACAGTATAGGTTTTCTCTAGGTTGTGGCCATAAACCGTGTAAGACAAAATGCTTTTCTTTATAAGGTGCTTTACCGAAAGAGAACATACTTCGTTTACACTCTTTTTTATACTTATGGGTTTCACAAAAAGCATTATGCCAACTTAGTGCCAAAAGATTATGTTTTGAAACGCTACTATTCGTTTTAGGAGAAGAGGTTGTTACATGACTCTTCTGAGTAGTAGATGAGAGTTCTTTTTTAAAACAGCTCTCATCTACCCATCGTTGAGAAGGGTTCTCACCCTTAACTAAAATCAGTGCTTGATTCTTATGGTATTTGAGTAGTGTATATTTTTTCTCTACATTAAGAAAAATATTATGTGTATTTTTACTATGTTTCATATTGTTAAATGCGGGACACTCTTTTAAAGGAGAGAGTTCACTTCTTCCCAATACTGCAACAGTTAAAAATATAAATGCTATACTATATTTATTCATGTTATTTAAACCTTTATTTTTCAAGTATTATACTCTAATATTATTATCTGTTTAAAGTATCTTATTTAAACTATTTAAATCAAATAAGAGTAAATTTTTCTCTTTATTCTGCATTAATTCATTAGAAAATCCATTTTTTGAAAAGAGTACATAGGTATCTACTTTTATACTAGACTGTAGTGCTTTTGCTTTGAGCTTATTTAGTTCATTTTTACACACTTTTCGCTCTTTATATTTACACTCAGCCAAAATAACTCTTTTATCTTTGGTTATAGCCAAAATATCAAATTCACTATGTTGATTCCAATAACTTCCACTTTGTACCAAAGGTGAAGTAGAAGCATAATACTCTATAAGAAAATCATTGCAGAGCTGTTCATACACTAAAGAGTGTAAACGTTCATGGTGTTGTTGAAAGTTGTTTAAAAAAGCACTACCTGTACCATCTGCCAACTCTTTACGATAGTAAGAAACAAAGCCAAACCAAAAACGCAAAAAAGGGTCTTTAAAACGGAGTTTATCTTGTATGCGGTAGGAACGAAGCTCTTTTTTAAGTTTATGTTTAGGGTGTTTGCGTAGTGGTTCTTCTCTACTAGGTTCTATCCAAAGAACATTAAGTAAGAGTAGTTCCTCTACAATATGCATACCAACACTCTCATTTAACCTTGCTTTTCTCAATACTGTGTTCATCTTACCATCACCTCTTGCAACTGCCATTAGTAACTCTTGGTAAGGAGTATCAAGTAAATAAGAGGGAGAGATAAGCATTTCTGACGTAGAAAAGTTCTCCACAAAATGTGACTCAACCATAGCTAAGACATCTTCAAAATAGTCTAACTCCATACTCTCCTCTACCCCACCTAAAATAGAAAAATACTCTACAGCTTGTTCTAACTCTAGGTATGAAAAGTGCTGATAAAATCTTTGAAATGCTTTTTTAATAACAACCCCTTAAATGTATAATCATTTAAGAATTTTAACATAATTTTATGGCTATTGTTAATGAGGTACAACTTTGAACAAAAATACGATAAAATAGTAGTTAAAATTTATGGTTGGAGTAGATTTGAAAGTATTAGAAGATTTTGGAATACGTAAAATAAAAAACTATTATCATCTTTTTGAAAAGAGTCCAAAGTCTCACTATACTACAGTCTATGCACTTTTTACCTCTCCCTATCTCTACTTTTTAACATCTATTGCTTTTTTAATTGGTTTTAGTTTAACTGTACCTATTATATGGTTGGAGCTTCAGTTTGATATATTTAACCTTGATACTGTAGAGTTTGGGAAAATTGCTATTTATCTTTTTGTTCTTATTGTTTTAGTAACTTTAGAGTTTTATCTACTTTTTATCTTGGGTTTTTATACTATTGCATATTATATTTACCATTTAAAGCATATAGAAGAGATAGAAAGTCAACACTTAAAACAGACAGAATTTTTAGCACTTTTTGCTAGAGTTGTTATGGAGTTACCAGAACATGATACACCTAAGCATACTATTGAGTATCATCAATTAAGTAACATTAATATTGCAACTTTTACCGTAGTATATAAATTAAAAGTTGTAGTTAGTAACTTTTTCTTAAAGTTCATAATGAAACGTATATTAGTGAAGTCTTCATTTCGCGTTTATACGCCTTATATAGCTACCTTAGGTACAGGATTATGGGATGCGATAGTCTTTTACAAAACAATAAAACACTCTCAGTACAAGGTTATGGTTAGATACACCATAGACTATCTTCTTCTGCATAAAAAAGCGTTACTGCTTAAAGATGTTAATATTAGAGCGATACTCAATAGATATTATTACTATGGAGAGTATAGTAATAATTTAGATTACTTACTTAACCAACTACTGCAAAGTACAAACAGGCACTTTGAAGAAGAGAGTTACATAGATATTCATGTAACACAAACCTGTCACCATCAACTTTTACTACTTATTTATGCATTTAAAGAAAAATTACACACAAAAAAAGAGAGACAAATTATAAAAAGCATAAATACTAATAAAACGATTGAAAGAGTTAGAGAAGCACTAAAAAGTGGAAATACTAAGAAAATACGAGAATTTATTGATCATTTACCCTCTAATTAGAGTAAAAAAGTTTATTTGTTCCTAGTATTTAACTTTTTTAGGTATAATCTCGAACTTTTCTGCAAGAGAATATCAAACTTCTTTTAGATACATAAGATGTATCTCCTTTTTTCCACGTAAACACGTGTGATAGTTTGGTATCAAGTTGCATAAAATAGGGTTTAATATAACCACTTGCAACTTTAGAACCGTTCTATCGCCAAGCACATATCACCCCACACTATATATACACGAAAGACAACTATGAAATTTTCAGATTTTAATTTAAAAGACACTATACAGGCTGCTATAACAGAAGCAGGATTCACAGAACCATCTCCAGTACAAAAAGATGCTATACCTTTAGTATTAGAAGGTCATGATATGGTGGCACAAGCTCAAACAGGTACAGGTAAAACTGCCGCATTTGGACTACCAATGATGTCTATGATGAAAGCAGACGGAAGTGTAGAAGGACTAGTTATCGTTCCTACACGTGAACTTGCAATGCAAGTATCTGATGAGCTTTTTCGTTTTGGTAAACTCTCAGGTCTTAAAACAGCTACTGTTTATGGTGGTACACCTTACGGTAAACAGATTGACCGTATTAAGCAAGCTTCTATCGTAGTAGCAACGCCAGGACGTCTTCAAGATCTTCTTATGTCAGGTAAAATCAAAATAAACCCTAAATTTGTTGTACTTGATGAAGCTGATGAAATGCTCGATATGGGTTTCTTAGACGAGATTAAAAATATATTTACATTCCTACCAAAAGAGCGTCAGACACTTCTTTTCTCAGCAACAATGCCAAATGCCATTAGAAAACTTGCTGAACAGATTTTGAAAAACCCTAAAACAGTTTCTATTACTAAATCTGAAAAAACAAATACTAAGATTACTCAACTCTACTACGTTGTGCAAGAGAGAGAAAGAGATGATGCTTTAGTAAGACTCATTGACTACAAAAACCCAGAAAAATGTATTATCTTCTGTCGTATGAAAAAAGAGGTTGATCGTCTTGTAGCTCACATGACAGCTCAAGGGTTTAAAGTATCTGGTCTTCATGGTGACATGGAGCAAAAACAGAGAGAAGTAACGATTAGAGCTTTTAAATCAGGTGGTATTGATATTTTCATCGCTACAGATGTTGCGGCACGTGGTCTTGATGTAAATGATGTGACACATGTATTTAACTACCATATCCCTTTTGATTCTGAGTCTTATGTTCACCGTATTGGTCGTACAGGTCGTGCTGGTAAGTCTGGTGAAGCTATTACTCTAGTAAGCCCTAACGAATTACGTACGATTAAACGTATAGAAAAAGATGTTGGTACGACTATGGCTTCACAAGTCATCCCTACACGTATGGAAGTTCAAAACAATCGTTCTGATGAGTTGATTGCTAAAATTGCAGATACAAAAGTAACAGATAAAGCTATTGAGCTTGTGAAAACACTTCAACATGATCTTGACATCGTTACTATTGCTCACCTATTGGCATCTATGATTCAAAGTGAAAACTCAGTGAAGGGTAAAGATACTATTGGTCTTGGTCTTGAAGAGATAGCACTTCTTATGGAACGTGCAATGCAACAACGTGGAAATGGTGGTGGAGGCGGACGTAACCGTGGACGCAATAACCGTGGAAGTAGCAGTAGAAACAGAAATGGTGGCGGTGGAAACCGTAATGGTCGTTCTTCTGGTAGTGGAGATCGCAATGGACGTTCAGGTGGTGGTGACCGTAATGGACGCTCTGGTGGAGGAGATCGCAATGGTCGTTCGGGTGGAGGACGTGACAGCCGTAATGGTGGACAAGGCAGTAGAGGATAAGTTTATCTTCTGCTCTAAAACAAAATAGTATAGCACTTTTAAAGTGCTATATCAAAGATAACTTCGATTTATATACACCCCTCAAATACCTTTTCTACTCTTATAGTACTTCTAAATTTTAAGCATTAAAATACATACGCTATTTGGAGTAATATATTTAGTAAAAAAATAATAAGGAAGTAAGAGTAAGAGTTTCAAAAGCCCGAAGGCTTTTGAAAAGAAGGTTTACTTCATTGCAGCGATGTGATCTGCAACAGCTTTAATAGCAGCATCATCTAAAGAAGCTACTTGACCTTTCATAAGTGCACCCATACCATGTTGGTTAAGTGTACCTGCTTTATAACCATTAATTTGCTCAACAGTTTTTGCAGCATCTTGACCAGCAATAATTGCAGATTTACCAAGAGCAGCTTTTTCACCATTTGCACCATGACAACCAGCACATTTAGCATAAGTAGCTGCACCATCAGCCATAAGTAGTGTAGAAGCAGCGAATAACATAGAGATTGCAATTTTTTTCATTTTAGTTCCTTTTAAAATAATTATTTTGGAAGCAAGAGGACTTGCTTCAGTATCGTTGATAAAGTTCTAGTGTTTAAGAAAAACTTAACAGCTAGGAACATTTCCTGAATCAGATGCATACTCAATAGCAAAATCAACGATATGCGCAGCATGTTTATCTTTTACTTTTACACCACCACATAATGCAGCAGCTTCAGCTGGAAATGTACCACCATCTTTAATAGCTGTCCACTCATCAACAGTATGTTTTGCTGCAAATTTTGCACCTGAGAAACCACATGCAGATTTCATTTTTTTCATATAAAGTTTTTGTCCTTTTGCTGCGTCAGCAGAAACAGTTGTTGAAAGTACAGCAAGTCCAAGTAAAGCAGAAACTGCTATTTTAGTCATTTTAGTCATTTAATATCCTTTAAATTTTAAGATGATGAATAATAACATAGAATTGTGAAAAGATTGTGAGGAAATTAAAAAAAGTAAAGATTATTATAAAATAAATGCTTCAAGAAGTTACACATTTATATAAAACTTTAATTTTTTTATTTCAATTTACCAAAAACCTTAAATTTATTCCAATAAATCTTAATAGCATCATCGAGTTCTTTGTCACTTAAATGGCTTCTTTTCTTGATACCATAACTATCTATAAAAAGTTTAGACATTACAGAGATACTTTTAGATGGGTATTTTAAATAATGTTTAAGCCCTGCTTTTAAATTTTCCTCTCCACTATAAGTTTGTAGATACTCTTTAAACATCTGCTGCAAAGTTACAGGAAGATACTTATGACACTCTATACAGCTACGTGTATATATGTTATCTGCAAACAGTTCTAAAGTCAATACTAAAAATACTACTAATTTTTTTACCATTTTAATACCATTTTTGTCCCCTTACCTTTTATAGATTCTACCTCTATTTTAATATTATATTCATCTGTGATTTTTTCAACAATACTAAGACCTACACCGAAACCACCTTCACTTTGATTAAATCTCATATAACGATCAAACATAAATGGTATATCTTCTTCAGCTATTCCAATACCAGTATCTGAGATACTTAGTATATGATTTTTAAGAACAATCCTAATCTCACCACCACGGTTGTTGTATTTTATGGCATTAGAGATAAGATTATCAATAACTCTTACAAATTTACGCTTATCAATAAAAAGTATGCTATCTTTCAAATTTAAACTAAATGTAATCTTTTTAGATTTTGCTAAAATATCAAAATACTCCACCCTATTTTCTATAAGCTCTTTTATGCGTACATCACTATCTTGATTCTTTTTTTCTTGCTCTAAAGTTAAATAAGTTAAATCTTTATAGAGTGTCGATACTGTCTTTGCAGCAATATTTATACGGTTAAGCTTTTTCTTGTTTTTTTCTACCATTACAGAAGTATCCATCATCTCTATGTTAGCAAGTATTGCAGCGAGAGGGGTATTTAGCTCATGCGTTGTATCTTTAATAAATCTATCAAGCAGAAGGATAGAGTCACGCATAGGTTTTAGAAAAAGTTTAGCCAAATATAGACCAAAAAGTATAAACAGAAGAAAAATCATTAACCCATAACCTATAATATGTTTCCATATATGACTACGCCAAACACTATCATCTGAAATCTCTATAATAAGATATTTTGTTCCTAGATAATACTCATCTAAAGTTTTTACAAAATGTATCTGCTTTTTATTTTGGGTAATATACATCTCTGTATCAAAACGTTCAGGAGTGTTTTCAAGTAGAGTGAATATCGGTACATACTCAATATCATAAATGGCACTTTTAAATCGTGTATCTCTAGGATAGCCTACCTTTTCATCAAAATAGTGATGAAGCTCTTTAAGCTTTTTAGTTTGAATATCTGCATACTTGGTTAAAGTAATTCTTTGTTGTGCAAACATCAATTTCTCTTGTCCCTGATAATAAAAAAGTGCAAGCATGATTAGCATAAAAATAACCATAGCTACATAGAGTGTTAAAAACCTAAGTAGAGATTTCTTTTCACTTCTGAGTAGTGAATTTGTAGCCTTGTTTTTTAATACTAACAACTCTTTCCTTACCTATTATCTTACGAAGGTTCTTAATGTAAGTACGAAGTGCTGTATCACTAGGCTCTTCATCGTAGTCCCATAAATGCTTATAGATACGTTCGTGCGAAAGTATCTCACCCTCTGCTTTCATAAAAAGCTTTAAAAGTCTTGACTCTTTATTGCCTAAAGAGACCCTCTCACTGTTAACGATAAGTTCATTGTTTTTAATCTCATAAGAGATACTTGGTGTAATTTGTATAAACTCTTTTGCTTCATGATAAAAACCTCTTTTGAGTAATGTATCTACACGTATATACAACTCCTTA
>Ga0256837_1000695_pt1 | contig 26772 bp, 22 predicted proteins | sample 4562384metaG_FD_185976 | JGI IMG/M metagenome (GOLD analysis project Ga0256837, IMG submission 185976) | Hydrothermal vent microbial communities from Guaymas Basin, Mexico - 4561-384 | ecosystem: Environmental > Aquatic > Marine > Hydrothermal vents | place: Mexico: Guaymas Basin | collected... | reverse complement strand
TGCACCACAACTTTGGTGTTTTTATCCACGATGATAGCCATTTTTTAAACCTCCTTTTAAGTGTTTTTAATAAGTTCACCTATAAGATACTTTCTTGCTGTAGGCCACAAAGAAGGGCCATAAATACCACTGTTAACGAAATTCCAACCTTTAAGTTGAGCCCCTCCTTTCATATATAAAAAGTTGGCTACATAATTACCTTCGGAATCCTTCATAAGGAATACTAAAGGAGTCCATTCTGGATGACTATAGCCAATAATTTTTTCTAGAATAAAAACATTTCCATTTGAAAATTCAACTTCTATATCCTCAGAAGTGTTGAAGTATTTTTTTTAATTCCTGTGAGGTTATAATCCAACCTCCTTCGGAGCCTGATAATTTATTTAGAGCTAATTCTTCAATTGCTTTATTTAAGTGGATAGGTTTTCCATTGCTCAGTTTAAAACCCATTTTTAGCCTCCTAAGGAGGGGTTTAATAATCCTCCCCCACAAGAACGAGGGGTTTTTCCTCTTCAAGGGCTTTTGAAACCCACCCCGAAAGGGTTTTTAAAGTTTCTATCTCCACCGAAAAAGGTATCTCTTCATTAAAAGAACCTTGATAGGGCGGTTTAAATTTTTCTTCCAACTTTTGGAGTTCTTCCCTAAGTTGGTATAAACTTCCGACGGAACAGATTTCTATGTTTTTGTCCTCGTGTTGGAAATGTAAAGGTTCCTTTAATTCCTTTATTGGAAGGTATATTCCCAAGGTTTCGGAGAAAAATATTAAGCTTCCAAAGGGGGTTCCTTTTTTATAGCTGTCTATGTATTTTGCCAGCTTTTGGTCTTCTTCGGGATTTTCCAAATCTTCTATAAAAGAAGTGGAGGGGGCTTTACCATCAAAATGGATATGGGCAGCCAATCGTTTAAGTGCATATAGATATTCGTCGTTAATTCTTCCCAAGTATTTTATGTCGGAAAGGTCTAAGGAAAAGGAAAAGGGCTTGCCCAATATCTGTTGGATTGCGTATTCTATATCGGGCACAAGGTGTTCACACTTTTGGGCAAAAGCCCCCCAACCTAAGTAGGCTTTCAAATTTAATCCCCCTAACTTTTAAGCTTGTTTGGCCAACTCTACGGCCTTTTGGGCTCCTTCCCACATATCTTTAACGGGGATAATGTTTAGACCGCTTTGGAGAAGTAATCTTCTACCCTCTTCGGCGTTGGTTCCTTCCAAGCGGGCAACTATGGGCACGCGGATTTCAACCATTTTGGAGGCCTCTATAATTCCTTTGGCCAGACGGTCGACCCTTAGAATTCCTCCGAAGATGTTTATGAATACCACCTTAACGTCGGGGTCGCCCATTAGGATACGGAAGGCGTTGGCTATTTGTTCAACGTTGGCCCCACCTCCAACATCCAGGAAGTTGGCGGGCTCTCCGCCGGCCAGTTTCACTATGTCCATGGTGGTCATTGCCAATCCGGCACCGTTAACCATACAACCGATGTTTCCGTTGAGCTTAACATAGTTGAGGTTGTATTTTTTGGCTTCCCTCTCTTGGGGAGGAAGTTGTTCTTCGTCCTCGAGTTCGGCCAAATCGGGGTGTCTGAATAGGGCGTTATCGTCTATGTCCATTTTTGCGTCGAGGGCCACCACTTTACCTTCTTTGGTTACCACCAAGGGGTTTATCTCCACGAGGGAAGCATCATTGTCTTTGTAAACTTCCCACATTTTGAGGAAGATTTTTGCCGCTTCCTTTACGGGGAGACCCAATTTGAAAGCCATTTTGCGGGCTTGGTAGGGCATTAAACCCAGTTCGGGGTCTATGGTTTCGATAATTATCGCGTCGGGGTTCTCTTTTACGATTTCTTCTATCTCCATTCCACCCGCGGCGGAAGCCATTAGGACGGGCTTGGACTTACTTCTATCCAAGGTGATAGCGGCATAGTATTCTTTGTCGATATTGGTAGCTTTTTCTATGAGAACGCGGGTAACGGGTTTACCGTCGGGGCATTGGAAGGTTTTTAAAACTTTGCCGAGCATAGAGGCAACGGCCTCTTCCAACTCCTCCATGTTTTTAACGATTTTCACTCCGCCCGCTTTACCCCTACCGCCGCAGTGAACCTGAGCCTTTACCACGAGGGGAAATTCGCCCAACTCTTCGGCTATCTCTTTAGCCTGCTCTACGGTAAAGGCTACTTTACCTTCGGGCACGGGAATACCATACTTGGCAAATATTTCCTTTGCCTGGTGCTCGTGTAATTTCATAGGTGCACCTCCTTGTTTTTTTTAGCTTTAAAACTTTTATCACAAGCTTAGAGCTTTAGCTTTAATTTTGACAAACTTAGATAGGACTTACAACGTAGCTACCATTACTCTGAAAGGTAAGAGAGAATAATAAAAACCTTTTGGAGGAAAAATGAAGTTAAAAAAAATCCTTTTAGGGGTGTTGGCTTCTTCTTCCCTTTTGGGGACTTCCTTAGGTTGGGCTACTACAGGTTTTGAAAAATCGGAAAAGAACCCTCTTTTGGTTCGGGAAAGCAACATTTCCCAAAATAGCACTTCCAAAGAGGAAAATCCCCAAGCGTGGAACGAATATTTATGGTTCAAGGTTTTTGCCCAGATTTACTATATAGCGAAAAATTTCTATGTGGAAAAAATTTCACCGCAGAAGTTAATAACCAACGCATCTAAGGGTATGTTGGAAAAGCTCGACCCCTACAGCGACTACTTTACCAAAGAGGAATTAAAAGAGTTTGAGGAAGATACCTACGGGGAATTCGGGGGAATAGGAGTAGAAATATCTATAGATAAAGGAAGGCCTATCGTTATCGCCCCCATAGAGGGAACCCCCGCCTACAAGGCCGGTCTAAGGGCGGGAGATGTAATTGTAAAAATCAACGGCGAGGATACCTATGGAATGTCTATCCTCGATGTGGTCAAAAAAATAAGGGGGAAACCGGGAACGGAGGTAGAACTTACTATTTACCGACCGGAAACGGAAGAAACTTTTACCGTCAAAATTAAAAGGGCCCAAATAAAAGTAAACCCTGTTAAGTGGACAATCATTAAACCCGACAACATAGGGTATATAAAAATTGTTCAGTTCCAACCTAATACGGCCCAGGAACTAAAAAAAGCCCTTGAGGAACTACTATCCCACCATGTGAAGGGTTTAATAGTAGACTTAAGAAACAACCCCGGAGGATTGTTAGACCAGGCTATTAAAACGGTAGACCTATTTCTACCCCCCGACAAGGTGGTTGTTTCTATAAAAGGACGGCTTGAGAAACAGGTTTACAAAACTTCCCAACCGAGCTTAGTGCCCTCCAACGAAAAAATAGTTATTTTGGTAAATAAAGGAACAGCCTCGGCATCGGAGATATTCTCCGGTGCGTTGCAGGATTACCACCGTGCAATCTTGGTAGGAGAAAAAACCTTCGGAAAATTCCGCGTTCAGACCCTAATACCGCTCCAAAAGGGAGAGTTCGGTGCGGTAAAATTAACCACGGCCTTCTACTACACCCCCAAAGGCCGAATGCTGGACAAGAAGGGAATAACCCCCGACATAGAGGTAAAAATGACCAACGAGGAGTGGAAAAAACTTTATGAAACCCTTAGGGAGGAAAGAATAAAAAACAACATAGGTTATAACGAGGTAGTTTTAAACCGCAAATTGGACAAACCCTTGGATGTAGCCATAGAGGTTATCGAAGGGAAGTATCACCCCAAAGAGGAAAAAGAAAAAACTCAAGCGGTAGAGGTTGGCAAATAAAGCTTTCCTTTTCTTGGACTTTTTTTCCTCAAAACCAATATTAAATTTTTTGGTCTTTCGAACCTTACAACCGGTTTTTGGTTTTGAAATTTTTAAACCCTTTGAAGGAGGTTAGGATGTCCAAATCCCAACTGGAGGCTAAAAAGGAAGCCTTCGAAGTTGCCAAAAGCTTTCTGGAAAAGAAATTCGGAAAAGGGGCCATAATGCCCCTCAAAAGGGCCGAAGAAAAAATAAAGGTTGAAGCGATACATACAGGGTCATATGCTCTGGATAAAGCCATAGGGGTGGGGGGTATTCCCAAAGGAAGAATTACCGAAATATTCGGCCCCGAAAGCTCGGGAAAAACAACGCTGGCCCTTCATGTAATCGCCGAAGCCCAGAAAAAAGGCGGTATAGCGGTCTTTATCGACGCCGAACACGCCTTAGACCCCAAATATGCGGAAAAAATAGGTGTGGATGTTGAAAACCTTTATATTTCCCAACCCGACTATGGCGAGCAGGCCCTTGAAATAGCCGAAACCCTAATAAGAAGCGGGGCTGTTGATGTTGTAGTTATAGACTCGGTTGCCGCCCTCGTTCCCAAAGATGAGTTGGAAGGAAATATCGGAGACGCCCATGTAGGCAAACAGGCCCGCCTAATGTCGCAAGCTTTAAGAAAACTCAAAGGGGAAGTAAACAAATCCAAAACCGCCCTTATTTTCATAAACCAAATAAGGGAAAAAATAGGTGTCCTCTTTGGGAATCCAGAAACTACACCCGGCGGTAGGGCATTAAAATTCTTTGCCGACCTACGATTGGATATAAGAAAAACGGGAGACATCAAAGAGGGTTCGGAAAAAAAAGGTTCCAAAGTCCGCGTTAGGGTAGTAAAAAATAAACTCGCACCTCCCTTCCAAGAGGCGGAATTTGAAATTTACTACGGCGAAGGGATTTGCAAAGTTTGCGATATCCTCGATACGGCGGTAGAGTTGGGAATAATAACCAAAACGAATGGAAATTGGTATGTATACGGGGATAAAAAATTTGCCCACGGTAGAGAGCAGGCTAAAAAATACCTATTGGAAAACCCCAAATTTATGGAAGAAATAGAAAGAAAAATCCGTCAAGCCCTCGGTATGGAAGAGGAAAAGGCTTCCAAGAAAAAGTAGTTTCTTTTTTATTCTTTATTTAAAATTTCCAGCGCTTCTTCAACACTTTTACCTTCGTGGACAATTGCGGCCATAGCCCTAACCATTTTTGCGGGGTCTTGGGCTTGGAAAACATTTCTACCGATAGATAGGCCCGCCGCCCCCGCTTGGATAGCACCATATACCATTTCTAAAACATCTTTGGCACTTTTCATTTTAGGCCCGCCCGCTATAACGACGGGAATACCCGCTCCTTCCACCACTTTGGAAAAGCTTTCGGGGTCTCCGGTGTAGGGAACTTTTACAATATCCGCACCCAGTTCGGCACCTAAACGGGCACAGTGGGCCACCACCTTGGGGTCATATTGGTTTTCTATTTTGGGGCCGCGGCCGTAAATCATCGCCAATAGAGGTATTTGCCATTCTTCGCAAGCTTTTGCCACCTTTCCGAAATCGTGTAACATCTGGGGTTCGCCTTCGGCGCCCATGTTAACGTGAATGGAAACCATATCGGCGCCTAAACGCAAGGCTTCTTCAACGGTGCCAACCAAAACCTTATCATTTTTTCTTGGAGACCAGTCGGTGGAGGCAGAAAGGTGAACTATTAAACCTATATTTTTTCTTCCGTCGCTAAAAACTAACCGAACATTTCCTTTATGAATAACTACGGCGTCGGCTCCACCTTGGGCAACCTTAGTAACCGCCTCTTTTATGTTGGTGATACCTTCTATAGGGCCGGAGCTAACCCCGTGATCCATGGGAACGATAATTGTTTTTCCTGTTTCAGGTTTGATAACATTGTTAAGTCTAATTTTTTTACCTACACCCATTTGGGAAAAAATATCTTATCCCCTCTTTTGGGAGCATAAAACCTAACAATTTTTTACTTTATGAGTGTTAAAGTTTTTCACCCTAAAACGGTTCTATTTCTTCACGCCTTTCCCTTGAACAAAAAAATGTTTAAATACCAATTCGAAGCTTTTGAAAAGGAAGGAATTCCCTACATTGCGGTAGATTATCCCGGCTTTGGAGAAGGCCCCAAACCTATAAACCTGGACCCCCGCCTGGAGGATTACACCGATTACATAGTTTGGAAATTAAAAGAACTGGGTGTTCAAAAAGTTATCCCTATAGGGGTTTCTATGGGAGGTTATATCATTTTCGACCTATGGCGGAGATACCGCGATATGGTTTACGGAATGGTTTTCGTTGCAACCCGTGCGGAGGCCGATGACGAAGAAAGAAAAAAACAACGCTATCAACTGGCTGAAAAAGTTCTTAAAGAGGGCAAAGATTTCCTAATAGAGGCTATGCTGGAAGCCCAAACATCACCCGCTACAAAAAAAGACCCCAAAAAGATGTTCGAACTTAAATGCATTATGAACGAGGCCACCGAAGAAGGCATAGCCGCCGCCTTAAGGGCTATGGCCAAAAGACCTGATAATACCGACCTTCTGGAAACAAAAAATGTTCCTACATTGGTTATAGCGGGAGCCGATGATACTAAAGTAACCCCTCCCGAAGTTGTTAGGAAAATTCACAAAGGCACCCGTTGTAGTAGGTTTGAAGTTATACCTAACAGTGCCCACTTGCCCCCGTTTGAAAATCCCGAAGATTTTAATCGTTTGGTAATTCCTTGGGTTAAATCCGTCCTTACCGATGGACATATTGAATGTCTTTAATTTTTTGCTTAATTCTTTTTTTATTTAATTGTTAGGCTTTTTTAGTATCGATGGGAAGGCTAGTTAATATATCGGACTCTTCTTCAGTTTACAGGCTAGACCGCTATTGAGGGATGTTTCATAAAAAATATTTTTTTTTTAATTCTCAGGCTGGCTTTCAAAAAAAAAAGAAATCGATAGACAATTTTTCTCTATGAATTTTATAGATTTCGTATTCCGACGAAAGTATTTCATTTTCTCCATTTTCGGAGTATTGGCCGTTTTGGGTGTTATAGGTTATTTCACCCTTCCTAAGAAGTTATTTCCCGACGTAGAAAGACCCCACATAGTGGTAGTTACAAAATACCCGGGGGCGGATGCCGAAAATGTTGCCACCTATGTAACCCTACCTATAGAAAGGAGATTGCAAACTATTTCCCTTGTTAGGAGAATAACCTCTACTTCCCTCGACGGGGTTTCCTCCATAGATGTGGAATTCAACTATGGGAAGGATATAAATGTTGCCGCCGTTGATGTTATTAACGAACTTAAAAAGGTTCAATTGCCTCCCGGAGCTCTACCTCCAATAATCTTTAAAAAAGACAGTTCCACCCCGCCGGTTATAGTTTTGGGACTGGCTCCCAAAGAGGGTAGTAAACTCTCCTTAGCCGATGTAAGGGAGATAGCCCAAAACCAAATAAAGGATGAGTTATTAAAACTCCCCCACGTTAGGAATGTTGATGTTTTTGGCGGATACCAAAAAGAGGTAAGAGTTGAACTGGACTTAAACAGGTTAAGGGAATACAATCTTTCCCCCGCCCGGGTTTTAGCTGTTTTATCCTCCCAAAATAGGAACATACCTATAGGTATCCTCGTAGGGCCTAAAAATCAGATTACCCTAATATTGTTAGGGCAGGCTGACCATGTTGAGCAATTAAAAAACCTTTTTATTACCCCCAACCTTAAGCTATCGGATATAGCAAAGGTATACATAGGCCACGCCGACCCGAGGAGCTTTTTCTTCTCCAACGGTAAAGAGGCGGTGGCACTGGCCATTCAAAGGCTGGAAAATGGCGACTATCTAAAAACCATAAACGAAGTGGAAAACCTTCTTCCCAAACTCCAAAAAGAGTATCCCTCCCTTCAAATATGGGTAGCCGACAGTACGAAAGGCATAACGGTTCAGTCCTTTATGAATATGCTCGAAGTTCTACGGGACGCCATTATTTACACCCTAGTTGTCATGTTCGTATTTTTGGCTAATACTCGCCTAACCTTAGGGATTATCTTCTCCATCCCCTTTGTTTTTATCGGCTCCATAGGAATAATGCGGTTGCTTAATATCGAGTTCAATATAGTTTCCGAGACCGGCCTAATCCTCGCCCTGGGAATGCTGGCCGACGATGCGGTGGTAGTCCTCGAAAATATCGAACGACATATTTCCGAACTAAAAGAGGATGTAAAAACAGCGGTAATAAATGGAACAAAGGAAGTAATGTTCGCCGTTGCGGCCGGTTCTTTAGCAATTACGGCGGTGCTATTTCCCCTCCTTTTCGTTGGCGGTTATGCCCAGAAAATATTCGAATTTTTGGTCACCACCCTAATAATAGCCATATGGGTATCGTGGTTTGTGTCGGTAACCTTCCTACCGATTTTTGCCGCCTGGATATTCCGCAAAGGAGAAGTTAAACCCAATTTGGTGGATAGGTTTATAGAAAAATACATAATTCCTGTAATAGTTAACCAAATCAGAAACCTTTACGTGGCTTTGGTCGAAGGTTTTCTTAAAAATCCTAAAGTGATACCCCTCTATATCGTTTCCATAATGGCTTTATTTGTTCTATCCGTTAAGTTGGTTGTCCCCGTTTTGGGTAAAGACACCATGCCCCCTATGGATACAGGTGTATTAATAGGAACCGTGCAGTTGGACTCTACCCTTTCCTACCATCAGGTGGAGAAAATAGGCCAAAAAATTAACCAAATTTTGGAGGAAGAAAAGAAACACCACGGCCTTAAAAGGTATTACGTAGCTTTTGGAACCGAGGCGGGGGTTATTACCATCGGAGGTGAAGGAAACATTCAGACCGCACGGGTTGTTTTAACTTATGTTGATAGGTTCCATAGGAAGGAGACCATTTGGCAAATAGAACACCGCTTAATGAAAAAAATCTCCCAAATAGAGGGCGTTAAACAGGTAAACCTATGGGCACAAGGTTCAACTCCCCTTTCTTCCATAAAAGGGACGGTAGATACAGTCCTTATGTCGGACGACTATAAAGAGTTGTTCCCCTATGCTGAGAAGCTTTATCATAAATACTTCCAAATAAAGGGGGCATCTTCGGTTAAAATCTCCTGGCAACCCGATAACTTAGAGGTTCGATTTATCCCCGATTGGACAAAGATGGCCCTTTACGGTATTACCCTAACCGACCTGGCTCAACAGTTGGCCACCGCTATAAACGGAAGGGTTTCCTCCTACTACATAATTCCCAATGAAACCCCCTTAGGTGTGGTAGTTCAATTAAATTCCAAAGATAGGGAAGATATAGATGACCTACGGTCGTTTATGGTTAAAACCTCCCGCGGAATGGTTCCTTTACAGCAGCTAGGCCGTTTAGAGGTTAAACCAAATATTCCCACCATAACAAGGGAAGGTTTAAAGTATTCCATCGATGTTTTGGTTTACAAAGATACCGCCCCTTCCTCCTTTGTAATAATGCAGGCCCACAAAATTAATGCCGAATTTGAGAAAAAACTTCCCCCTTACATGAGCCTTAAAGATATGGGCGAGTTTGGAACAATGAAAGAGGCCCTTACAAAGATGGCTATAGCCTTTTTGGTGGGGGCGGTATTTTCCTACTTTGTGCTGGTTGTGGCCTTTGAGTCCCTAACTGCCCCGCTGGCCATAATCCTTTCCATACCTCTGGCGGCTATGGGTAGCATATGGTTCTTACTTTTTGCCGATATGCCCCGATGCGCCCCCGCAATGATGGGTTTAATACTGGTTTCGGGAATAATTATTAGAAACTCCATTCTGCTTATCGACTTTGCCGAAGATTATCTAAAACGGTTCGGAGATATTAAAAAGGCTCTGGTTGAAGCGGTTAAAGTAAGAACCCGCCCCGTTCTGATGACAGCTATCGCTACCATTGCCGGGCTTATCCCCATCGCTATGCAAAAGGCTATAGGACTGGAAAGGTTGGCTCCTTTGGCTACGGTTGCTATAGGCGGTTTGCTGGTTGGAACCTTCCTAACTTTGGTTTATGTTCCCCTTTTCTATTATTTGCTCTACAAATTAAGGATTTCTTTATTCAAAATCTCCCCTAAAACCTAGTTCTTCTTTTTTTTCTTTATATTCCTTGCTTGGATATTATCCAAACCTTAAATGTCCTCCAAAGGGAAAAACAAATTTACCAAACCTAAAATAGGCGTTGTCGGAACGGGTTATGTGGGCCTTATACAGGCCGTAGGCTTAGCCGAACTTGGCTTTGAGGTGGTTGCCTACGATATAGACCCCTTTAAGATAGAAAAGTTAAAGAAAGGAGAATCTCCTATTTACGAAAAAAATTTAGATAAATTGCTTCAAAAAAATTTAAACCGCCTGCACTTTACCGGCGACATAAAAGAGTTAAAACAGGCTGAAGTTATATTTATTTGTGTCGGAACCCCCCAAGATGCTAAAGGAAAGGCAAATCTTTCCTTTGTGTTTTCGGCGGTGGAAAGTTTAAAACCGTTGTTGGACGGTAAACAAATAATTGTTTTGAAATCTACCGTTCCCGTAGGAACCAATCGGAAGGTTCAAGAGTTAGTCGGAAACAAGGCTTTTGTTGTTTCAAATCCCGAATTTTTGAGGGAGGGAATTGCTCTTTGGGATTTCTTCAACCCCGAAAGGGTGGTGTTGGGTTTTGGTGAAAACACCCCCCAATGGGTTAAGGAAAAAATATTCTCCATTTATAGGTTCTTTCAAGAAAAAGAAATCCCTTTTGTGGTAACAAACTGGGAAAGTGCCGAGCTTATCAAATACGCTTCGAACACCTTTTTAGCCATGAAAATATCCTTCGTCAACGAGTTGGCTCGGTTGGCGGAAAAAACGGGGGCCGACATAAAAGAGATATCCAAAGGAATGGGTTTAGATTCCCGCATAGGCGACAAATTTTTAAACGCCGGCATAGGTTGGGGAGGAAGTTGTTTCCACCCTAAGGAGGTTGTTTTTATAAAAACTGAAACAGGTTTAAAGGTTCTCGAATTCCACGAGTTGGAAAATTTGAAAGGAAAATCTATAAAAATCCTATCTTCCGACAGCGAAAAACTATCCACCGAAAGGGTTAAATATCTCTCAAGACGCTTCTACCAAGGTGAAATTTACACAATAAAGCTCCCCCTCGGTAGGGAAATAAAGGTCACCCACGACCACCCGATGCTCGTTTTCGACGGAAAGACCTTTAAGGTGAAACTTGCCAACCAGCTCAAAGAGGGGGAAAAGGTGGCGGTTCCCCTAAAGGGTTTGGAATTTGAAAAACCCATCGAATTGGACCTGTTAAAGGAACTTTCTCCAAAGGTAGAAAGTCTAAGGTTCCAAAACAAAACCATTGCAGTGGAAAGATTTAAGAAATTAAGACCCTATTTGAGAAGAAAGCACCCCCACGACGTTAAGAGGACTGGAGTTTTAACACCTACCGAGGTTCTTACCTACGAGAGAACCCTTAAAGGTGAAAAACTCGACGGAAAACTCTCAGCGGTAGGAAACGGAAAAAGCATCCTACCGAGGTTTTTAAAACTCGATAAAGACCTTGCGAGGCTTCTGGGATATTTCGCCGCCGAAGGTTGGATTTCTCAGGAAAGAACCGCCAAAGGTTATATCCGCTACAAGGTGGGTTTTGCCTTCCACAGAGAGGAAACCGAATATTTAGAAGACCTAAAAAGGATTTTGAAAAAAATCGGTCTAACCTACAGTGTTGTGAAAAATGGAAACGCCGAGAGTGTTATTGTTTCATCAACTCCCTTCGGTGTTTTGCTAAAAGAGGTCTTCGAAACGGGAACGAACTCCTACGACAAAGCGGTTCCACCTCAAATATTCATTTCGACGGAGGAGATAAAGCTCGAATTTTTAAAAGGTTATCTAAGGGGAGACGGAAGTATAGCCGCCTTAAACGGCGGAAAAAATCTTTATGTGGAGTTTGCAACCGCTTCCAAAAAACTCGCCCATGGGCTTTTAATACTGCTTCAAAACCTTGGAATAGTGGCTTCGATAAGGAAAAAAAGATTTAACAAATCAAAGGTTGATACCTACCTATTAAGAATTAACGGTCTTACGCAGTTGAAAAAGATAGTTCCACTTTTTGGGAAGAAGGCGGAAAAATATCTACCCGTTTTGGAGAATTACCAAAGAGAAATAAAACCCTTAGGCTTCGAAAAGTTCGGAAACCTTGCCCTATTTGAGGTTAAAGAGATAGAAAAAGAACCTTACGAGGGATTTGTTTACAGTGTGGAAACCTCAAACGGTTGGCTCGTTGCCGGCGGTGGCATTTTGGTTCATAACTGCTTCCCAAAAGATGTTGAAGCCCTAATATGGCAATTCAGGGAGCACGAACTCGAGCCGAAACTTTCCAAGGCGACAAAAGAGATAAACGAAGAGCAACTCATATGGTTTTTCAACAAAATTAAAAAAGCCTACGGGGGAAATTTAAGCGGAAAAACCTTTGCACTATTGGGTTTAGCCTTTAAACCCTACACCGACGACCTTAGGGAAAGTCCAGCCTTAAAACTAGCCGAGCTTCTTATAGAGGAGGGAGCTTTTATCAAAGGTTTTGACTATGTAAAGGGAGCAAGGGAAAATGTTAGGAAACTCGTTGAAGTCAAAGCTTCCACCCGCTACGGCTACGGTCTGACCGTCTACGACGACCTTTACGAAACAGTAAAAAACACCGACGGGATAATAATAGCGGTCGAATACAAAGAGTGGAACAAAGAAGATTGGAACCGCATAGGGGAACTCGTTAAAGATAAAAAACTCTTCGACGGTAGGAATATTTTGGATAAAGACCTTGTTAGGGAACTAAAACAAAAAGGTTGGCACTACGAGGGGGTGGGAGTAAGGATTTAAGTTCCTACAAAGGGAGTTTCTATAAGTTTTTTCTTCCCCCTTTAGAGGATATTTGTTTTATAACACCTTCTTTGCATCTAAGCGACAAAATCGGAAACCTCTTGGACAACCTTTTCTATATGATTTTCACTAAAAATTTTTAATTAAAATCCTCAAAAAGGAGGTTTTAAAATGAGTGAAAGCCAAGTTTTACTTCAACACCTAAGAGAACTGGAAGAAAAACGCAAAAACGGGGAAATAGGGGTGGTAGAGTTTTATAAGGGGTTATTAGAAATCTTGGGTGAACTTAAAGATGCCCTTGTTCACGAAAATATAAGCGAAAACGATATTAAGAAACAGATTCCCCTACTGTTGGCCTTTATAAAATCCCAGATAACGGAAATGGAACACCGTGGACATTAATTACAAACTTATTATTAATAAATTACTCAATTGGTTGGTTCTTTTATTAAAAATTTTCTCCCCCTGGTTTATTGTTCTCTATATCCTTATATCGGTCTTTGAAAAAACCCATAAAGAACCACAAGGGGTTCTTATTAGAACCTTTCTAAGGAATAATCTAATAGCTTCCGTTCCTTGGATTATTGCCTACGGCCCATATTTGGCTGTTGTTCATTACCTAAATCACTATTTGGGAACAAATATAAATAACCACCAGGAGTTGATAAATCAATTAATGAACCAATTGCAGTAGAAAAGAAAGAAAAACTAACTTTTAAGGTTTTCTATAAGCCTTTCCTTTTGGGATTTATAGCAGAGACGATTAATAAGTTCTATAGCCTTTATTGTTGCCTTAGGGTTGCAAATACCTTTCCAGGCGATATCGAAAGCCGTTCCGTGGTCGGGTGAGGTGCGGGGAATTGGTAATCCCAACGTCATATTAACCCCTTCGTCAAAGGCGAGCATCTTAAAGGGTATTAGGCCCTGGTCATGATACATAGCTAAAAAAACATCGTAGTTGTCCCTTTTTAAAAAGGCGGTATCGGGAACCAAAGGGCCTTCGCAGTTAATCCCTTCTTTTTTAGCTTCCTCTATTGCAGGGCTAATTATTTCAACCTCTTCGGTGCCAATATCTCCATTTTCCCCCGCGTGGGGATTTAAACCTAAAACCCCTATTTTTGGTCTCTTATCAAAAAACCTTATAAACTCCCTATGGATTAATCGAAGTTTATTTAAGATACCTTCACGGGTTATATATTGGGGAACCTCCTTTAGGGGGATATGAATGGTTTGAAGAACTACCTTTAATTGTTCAGAATGCATCATCATAGCGTAATCCTTAACGCGTTGGAAGAAAGCTATAAATTCCGTTTGACCGGGAAATACAAATTTTCCACCCTTTTTGGCCCAATATTTACTTATCGGAAGGGTAACTATTCCATCTATTTCCCCCCTAAGGACATCGGCCGACATTCTCCCTAAGTAGGTAACGGCAACAAAGCCCGCCGTTTCGGAGGGAGCAATTCCTAAAACCCCCTTAACACGGTTTAGGCTTATTAAATAAACCCCGGGTTTGGTTACTTGGGAAATGTCCCTTATAAGGGTGTATTGGAAATCGGGATTAAACCTTTCTCTGGCATACCTTAAAACAATTTCTTCCCCGTAAAGGATATAGGCTTTATCTTCCTCAAAGGCGGAGGTAGCTTTAACTATACATTCGTAGGAAATACCAGCAGGGTCACCTAACGAGATGGCTATTTTTTTCATTCAAACCTCCAAAGGACGGGAATGAAATTTCTTTCAGGTTCTTAGTATTTATAGAATGGCATGCCTAAGAGAACGGATATAAAGAAAATTCTAATTATAGGTTCCGGGCCCATAGTTATCGGACAGGCCGCCGAATTTGACTATTCGGGAACCCAAGCTTGCAAAGCTCTTCGGCAGGAAGGTTATGAGGTTATTTTAGTAAACTCCAACCCGGCCACTATAATGACCGACCCCGAAATTGCCGACCGAACCTACATTGAACCCCTTACCGTCGATGTGCTGGAGCGCATTATAGAAAAGGAAAGGCCCGATGCACTCCTTCCCACTTTAGGAGGACAAACCGCTCTTAACTTGGCGGTTGAGCTCTACGAAAAGGGAATTCTCCAAAAATACGGTGTGGAAATGATAGGGGCCAACTATGAGGCCATTAAAAGGGGCGAAGACCGCCTCCTTTTTGCCGAAACTATGGAAAAAATAGGCCTCAAAGTGCCCCCTCGGGCCGTTGTATCCTCCTTAGAGGAAGGTCTAAAAGCTATTAAGGAAATTGGTTTTCCCGTAATATTGAGACCTGCCTTTACCCTCGGGGGAACGGGGGGTTCGATAGCCTACAATATGGAGGAATTTGAACAAAAATTAAAAATTGCTTTGGAAGCGTCCCCCATTCACCAAGTGCAATTGGATAAGTCCCTATTGGGCTGGAAAGAATACGAATTGGAAGTTATAAGGGATAAAGCCGACAATGTGATAATTGTTTGCTCGATAGAAAACTTCGACCCTATGGGAGTTCACACAGGAGACAGTATTACCGTGGCCCCCGCCCAAACTTTAACTGATAAGGAATATCAAATTCTTAGGGACGCCGCCATAGCAATCATAAGGGCTATCGGGGTGGATACGGGCGGTTCCAACATACAATTTGCGGTTAACCCCGAAAATGGGGACTTTTATGTTATAGAAATGAACCCGCGGGTTTCCCGTTCATCGGCGTTGGCCTCCAAAGCAACAGGTTTCCCCATTGCCAAAGTAGCCGCAAAATTGGCCGTGGGTTATACTTTAGACGAGCTTAAAAACGATATTACCCGCGACACTCCCGCCTCCTTCGAGCCGTCTATCGACTATGTGGTGGTAAAAATCCCCCGCTTTAACTTCGATAAATTCCCTCAAACCGACCCCACCCTTACCACCATGATGAAGTCGGTGGGCGAGGTTATGGCTATCGGGCGAACCTTTAAGGAAGCTCTCTTGAAGGCTATTAGGAGTTTGGAAAAAGGAAGATACGGCTTAACCGATACAGATTTATCCCAAGTAGACGAAGAGGAGCTCATTAAAAACCTTATTACCCCCACCGAAAACCGTCTTTGGTATATTGCCGAAGCCTTCCGCAGGGGCTTTTCTATCGACGAGGTTTACAACTATACAAAAATAGACCGTTGGTTCTTGGCCAACATAAAACAGTTGGTGGATGCCGAACATTTAATTAAAGAAAAAACTTTGGACACTATTAGTGCGGAAGAATTACGCCTGTTAAAGGAATGGGGCTTTTCCGATAAAGAACTGGCAAAACTTTGGAAGGTTTCCGAAGACGAGGTTAGAAAACGTCGTAAAGAGTTAGGAATTAAACCTACAATAAAGGTCGTCGATACCTGTGCCGGTGAATTCAAAGCATATACACCTTACTATTACAGTTCTTACGAAAGACCTTTCTTCGTTTTAGATGAAAATAACAACCTTAAAGAGGTTTTAGACGAAGGTTAATTTCTCTCCTTTGTCGATTTTGTCCTTTTTAAACAACCCTTAAAAGGTTTTACTGCTTAGAAAAATACCTTTAAAAGTATTTACGAATACATTTATATCCGAATATTCGGATAACAGCTTATTCCCAAGCAATTGTTAAGATTTCGTTAACACTTTTCAATCCCTTTTCGGAGGTTTAAAAATGGAAAATCTCCTTGTTTGGTCACTGATTTTAATTCCGTGGTTGTCCGCTTTAGGGATTTTTTTATTGAGAAAACACCTTGCGGCGGTTTTCTTAACTGCTTTTAACCTTTTGGTGTTAACCGCTTTATCTCTTTATCTGTGGTTTAACGGAAATTTTCCTGTAACTTTACAAACTCCAAAGTTTCTTGATTGGATTATTACCATTTACGACTACGGATTACTTTTTTATTTCCTAAAACAAGGTTGGGAACACAAAAACAAAGCTGTTTCCCTCCTGGCGGTTATTCAGTTAATCCTCCTAACATGGGCACTGTTAATTATGCCTCACTCCGACATCGGAAATCTCTATATAGACAAACTCTCGGTGTTCATGTATTTAATTGTTGCCACCGTTGGAAGTTTGATAACCCTCTTCGCCACAAGGTATATGCAAGATGAAGACCCTTCAAGGGAGGCGGAATTTGTCGCCATTCTCGTTTGGTTCCTCGGGGTTATGAATTTTGCCGTTAGTGTAAACAACATAGAATGGTTTTTTGCCCTATTTGAAACCACCACATTGGCTTCCTATCTGTTGATTCGCTTCCGTAGGGACGAAATTTCCTTTAAAAATGCTCTATTGGCCCTTTGGATGAACCAAATCGGCGGTATAGCTATACTGTTGGCGTTGCTTTTTGCCGTTCACAAATACGGAATTACCCACTTTACACAATTGTTACAACACAAAGAAGTGGCCCTCTTCCCGTTGGCTTTCCTAAGTGCGGCGGCCTTGGTAAAGGGGGCCCAAATGCCCTTCCACCGCTGGTTGCTGGGTGCTATGGTAGCCCCTACGCCCGTCAGTGCTATATTGCACTCGGCCACAATGGTAAAAATAGCCCCCTATTTGATTCTCAGACTTTCCCCCGTATTGCAGAATACCCTTTTGGCAAAGCTTCTAATAATCTACACCGGATTTGTTTTTGTTGTTACCGCCCTGTTGGCCCTCAACGAGGTCCACTTTAAGCGAATACTCGCCTACTCCACCATATCCCTGCTGGCGTTGATGATGCTCGCAGGCGCCGTAGGCACCCCCCTGGCCATAACCGTAGCCCTAATGCTAATAGCCTTCCACGCACTGGCTAAAGCCTTGCTCTTTTTGGAAGCGGGCGTTATGGAAAAGCTCTACAAGGCCAAAACCATTTACGATATGAAGCACCTTATTAACAAAGCTCCCGTTACCGTTTTCTTTATCCTCGTTGGCTTCCTCAGCATGACCATGGTTCCCTTCGCCATGTTTGTAGCCAAATGGCTTTTGATTTCCGAAATGGCCCAACTTCTTAGCAAAGCCTCCTACATAATTACGGTAGGAATATTGGCCCTCGGTGGTGCGATATTGACAGTTCTTTATCTAAAAATCCTCGGTATAGCCATAAACAGGGACGAAGAAACCTTTAAGGTAAAACTGGAAAAGCAACCATTTTTGTATGCTTTTCCCAACACCGTTTATGTAGCCCTAATACTGCTGGCAACCCTGTTGATTAGTCCCGTTTTAGCCCACCTTTTTGCCCCCATAACCGCCGACATAGTAAATCAAGCTCCCAACTTTGCCACCGATACCCTAGACGTGGTGGTGGATAACCTAAGGCTCCCCTTCTGGCAGATAGTTATCGCCTTCTTCTTCGTTGTGGTGTTCCCTATAATTGCCCACTTCATACACTTCAAAGCCGACCGTGCGCCCGAATATACCTGCGGTGAACCTCTAAAGGTTCAGATAAGCACCTACAACATGGTTTGTTTGGAAAAAGCCTATCCCTACTTGGAAATGGTTGCTTTAGCTCTCTTTGTTTTGGTGCTCATTATCGGCGGGGGAATGCTCTAATTCCTCCTTTTGGGCTTTTTTAGGGAAAACCTTTTGCGGGAGGTCTTCAAAATGAAAACCCTTCTTTTGGTTTTGGCTATTTTAGCTCCCCTTTTAGGAGGGGTTATTTACGGCCTAGAAAGGAAGGTCAAGGCAAGAATGCAAAACCGAATGGGGCCCCCTATTTTGCAACCTTTTTATGACTTCTTCAAATTGGCCGACAAGAGACCCTTGCAGGTTCATTCCTTCCACAGCCTTATGGGTATAGCCTTTTTCTTGGCCGCTTGGTTTGCGGTTTTCTCTCTGATGGTGGGCCCCAACCTATTGGTGGCCATATTTTTGCACGTCTTGGCCTTGCTATTCATTACAGCCGGCGGGTTCAGTGTCAAATCCCCCTACAGCGTTATGGGAGCTTTGAGGGAATTAGCCCACATATTGGCGGCCGAACCTATTTTGGTTTTTGCCGTAGTGGGGCTATATCTGGCCAGCGGCTCTTGGAATGTTATCGATATTCTCCATTCCGAGCCCCCACCCCTACTAAAAATGCCTTTGGTTTTTGCCGTGTTGTTGTTGACCCTACCGATACTATTAAAAAAATCACCCTTCGATATTTCCGAAGCCCACCAAGAGATTATCGGCGGTTGGGAAATTGAATTCAGCGGTATTTACTACGAAGCAGTATATACCGCCAAATGGCTCGAGTATATCTTTGTCTACTTCATAATCTTCCTTTTCGGGGGAGCCAATTATTTACTCGGTCTAGGGTTGGTTCTATTGGCCTTCCTTTTTGTGGCACTAATAGATAACTCCACCACAAGGTTAACCATCCACCACATGGTTAAGTTTTCTTTGGGAGTTTTGCTCCCCTTGGCGGCCTTTAATGTTTTCTGGGTTGCCCTTTGGGGGCATTAATTTCTCCCCTTTTTCCCATACAAGGGAGGGTTGAAAATGTTTAAGTTCCTTAAAAGGTTTAGAAAAAAATCTCCCTGGATACTTCACTACAATACCGGAAGTTGTAACGGTTGCGACATAGAGATTTATGCCTGCTTAGCACCTAAATACGACATCGAAAGGTTCGGAATGTTAAATAAAGGTAACCCCAAGCAGGCCGACATTCTTCTGGTCACCGGCCCTGTAACCAAGAGGGCAAGAGCAAGACTTTTGCGCATCTATATGCAAATGCCCGAACCCAAAGTGGTGGTTGCGGTGGGTGCCTGTGCCTGCACCGGCGGAGTGTTTAGACATATGTATAACGTTGAAAATGGTGTAGACCGTTATATTCCGGTAGATGTTTACATTCCCGGCTGTGCCGCCCGCCCGGAAAACATTATTGCCGGCATAGAAAAAGCTATAGAAATTTGGGAACAAAAATCCCGCGACCGGTTAGAACTTCCCAAAGTTTGCACCAAAACCCTCGATGGTAAACAGCCAATAGACCGCAGGCAAATCGTTGAAGAACTGGTCGGCAAATATACCGAAAAGCTAAACCCCGAAGAACTTCTTTGAAGCCTCTTTAGGGCTTTTCCAAAAGGGAGGTTAAAAAATGAAAAACTTTCAAGAGGAAAAAATAACACCCGACCAACTGAGGGAAAAAATAAAAAGCTTCTACAAAGAGGACGAATGGCACTTCATAACCATAAACGGAACCGATACGGGTAAATCGATAGAGGTTAAATATTTCTTTGCCAAATACGGTAAAAAAGAACCCGTTTATGCCCTAAGCTTGGAAATAGATTACGACCAAACCCTACCCAGCATTACCGACCTTATACCATCGGCCTGGATAGCGGAAGAAGAGCTTTATGACCTTTTAGGGGTAAAGGTAGAAAAAGCAAAAGGTGGAATTTTCTTAGAACCCGATTCCCCCAAAGCGCCCCTAAGAAAAAGTTTCCAACCGAAGCAAAAATAAGGAGGAACCCCAAATGGGTAAAAAATTTGTTGTTCCCTTTGGAAGTCAGCACGTAGCCTTACCTGAACCAATAAGATTTGTATTCACCACCGAAAACGAAATAATAAGAAACGTAGCGGTAGATTTCGGCTACGTCCACCGAGGTATAGAAAAGGCCTGCATGTCCAAGTTCAAATATACCCAAGTGCCCTATGTGGTGGCTAGGGTTTGCGGTTTGTGCTCTATTTCCCACGCGTCGGGCTACTGCTTGGCGATAGAAACCCTAATGGATATAGAAGTCCCCAAAAGGGCGGTTTATTTGAGAATAATCGCCCATGAATTGGATAGAATTCACTCCCACCTATTTGCGGTATCCCACCTTTGCGAGGTAGCAGGTTATGAAAACCTCTTCATGCGGGTAATGAGAGACCGCGAACTGGTAATGGAATGTTTGGAAATATTCACCGGCAACAGGGTTCAATACGATTTCGTTACCATCGGAGGGGTAAATAGAGACCTAACAAAAGAGGTTTACGAAGAATTAAAACCCCGTTTGGAGGAATTGGAAAAAAGATTGCTCCAACTAAAGGAAATTTTTGAAAAGGACTATACCCTCCAAATGAGGTGGAAGGGGGCGGGCGTTATTACCAAAGAGATGGCCCAAAAATACAACGCCGTGGGCCCCATAGCCCGAGCTTCGGGATTGGCAACCGATTGTAGGGTAGAGTTTGGCTATTTCCCTTACGAGGAATTGGGTTATCGAATGGTTCTTTACCACGAGGGGGATATATGGGCCCGCAATATGGTAAGGGTGGACGAAAGTTTGGTCTCCATAGAGGTAGTAAAAAACGCAATGGATAACCTACCCAAGGGAGAAATAAATGTAAGGGTAAGGGGCAACCCCAACGGCGAAGCCTTGGTTCGTTGGGAGGCTCCCCGCGGAGAACTACTCTATTACGTAAAGGGCAACGGCAAACCCGTTTTGGAAAGACTAAGAATAAAAACCCCCACCTTCAGCGTTATACCGGTAATGAAAGAACTCTATTACAACCAACCCTACGCATTGGTGCCCGATATAACCATAAGCTTCGACCCTTGCCTATCTTGCACCGCCCGATAAACCTTTATTAGGAGGAATAAAATGTTAAAAATGTTCTTTTATTCTTTAAAAAATCTTTTTTCTCCCCCCGCCACCCTCGAAAAGGGAACCCCACCGCCGAAGAATTACCGCGGAACTATCCTTTATTTCGAGGAAACCTGCATCTATTGCAAAAAATGTGAAATGGTATGCCCTCCGGGAGCAATAATTTTCACCTATCCCGAAGATGGTTCTAAGAAGCTAAAATTTCACTACAACCCTTATCTGTGCATCTACTGCGGGGAATGTGTTAGGGCCTGCCCCAAACCGGGAACTTTAGTGCAGGCCGAAACACCTTCGCCCCCCGCCACCGCCGACCAAAAACCCAACGACCAATGGTTTGAAATTGAAAAACTTGCGGTTGAAAGCAAAAAGAAATGGCAAGAGGCCCGCAAAAGAATGAGGGAACAAAAAAATAAGAACCAACAGTAGTTTTTTTATTTTTTCTTGCCCTTCTTAGAAAAATAAAATTCCCCCTAATGGGAAATAACAAGTTGACCTTAAGGGGTAAAAAATTAAACCTTCTAATACCTGAAGAGGAAATTAAAAAGAAAGTTAGCCTTCTGGGGGAGCTCATTAACGATTACTTTCCCAAAAATGAACCCCTAATAGTGGTGGGACTGCTAAAGGGTAGCTTTGTATTTGTTTCCGACCTTGTTAGGGCAATAAACCGTCCAACCTTGGTGGATTTTATGGTTGCCTCCAGCTACCGAGGAACCCAAAGTTCGGGAAATGTTCAAATAAAAAAGGATTTGGATTTTGATATAAAGGGAAAAAATGTCCTTTTGGTGGATGATATCTTGGACACCGGTCGAACCTTTAAAAAAGTTTTAGAGCTTCTCACTCTAAGGGAACCTAAAATTTTGAAGACCTGCGTTTTGTTGGATAAACCCTCCCGCAGGGTTCTTCCAATCGAAGCCGACTTTGTAGGTTTCAAAATTCCCGACCTCTTTGTGGTTGGTTACGGTTTAGATTGGGACGAGTTGGGGAGAAATTTACCTTCCATATATTACCTTTCCGAGGAGGGTTAACAAAAGTTTCCTTTTCCATCCTTCTTATGTATTAGGGAATTAATATGTTCTCTTAGGAAATGGAAACCTTCCTCGGTAAAGGACAATATTCCCGAACGGTCAAGGAAATAGAAAATAAAATCTCCCTCCTGAAGGAGATTTGTCAAAAGGTTGGTTATTCCTACGAGGGAAAGAACCTATCCGACCTCCTCAATCGGTTGGAAAACCCCTTTATGATTACCGTTTTTGGTGAGGTAAAAGCGGGCAAAAGCTCCTTTCTTAATGCCCTTTTAGGAATAGAAAACCTCTGCAAGGTAGATATAGATATATGCACCGACAAAATAACAGTCATTAAATATTCCCCCCAACCCTACACCAAGGAACTAAACGATTGGTTGGTGGAAATCGGGGTTGATAACCCCTTTTTAAAGGGGTTGGTGGTTGTAGATACCCCCGGTATAAACTCGGTAATTCAACACCACGAGGAGATAACAAAAAATTTCCTACCTAAAACCGACGCCATAATAGTGGTAATTTCCGCCCTTAACCCCCACACCCGCCCAATATGGGAGTGGGTGGAAAAGATAGCAAAGGATTTCGGAAAAAAAATAATATTTGTCCTCCAGCAGAAAGACCTACTTTCGGAAGAGGAACTTAAAAAAAATCTAAGGAAGGTGGAAGAATATGCCCGAAGGGCGGGTATAGAAGACCCCAAAATATTCCCGGTATCGGCAAAGCTCTATTTCCTCGGGAAGGAAAACGAAAGCAATATTCCCCTTGTTAGGGAATTTATTAGAAAACACTTTACCAACGAGGAAAAACTAAAGCTAAAGCTCCGCAGTGTGCAATACGAACTTATAAAAGAATACAAAAAATGTTCCCAATATATAGACGAACTATTAAAGGAGTTAAAACAAAACAAAGAGAAACTCCAAGAGAGCCTGTCCAAATTAAATAGAAACCTAACGTTGATAGAGCTTCAAAAACAGCTAATTTTGGACAGTTTAGAAAATTTCCTTCAAAAGTTGGAAAAGGAAACTATCAACCTTTTGGAGGAAAAAATATCCCTTATAGACCTCCTTTTTAGAAAGGAAAAAATAAAGGAAACCGTGGAGAGTATAGCCAAAACGGTTTCCCAAGAGTTGGGTGAATACATTGAAAACAGCCTTTTACCGCGGGTTCAATACTTTGAAATAGGAATTCTAAATCCAGCAATGAAAGAGGCACTTAAAAATTTGGAAGAGTTTTCCGAGCTTTACGCCAAAATAAAGGGTTCATCCCTACCAAAGATGGAGACCAAGGAATTGGCCGAAAAAATAGAAAAGGCGGTAGGTTCATTGCAACCTCCGAAAGTGGAAGACGCCATTACTGTAGCCGGAGGCGGCCTTTTGGCGGGGTCTTTGATGATGCTTTTAACTTCGGCCACCTTGGTTGATATTACCGGCGGCCTGCTGAGTGCCCTAAGCCTCGTAGGCGGGTCTATGGTTTTGATGAAAAAACGCAAGACCTTTATAGAAAAAATTCATCAGGTATTTGAGAGAGAAATAAAAGAAAACCTCCGTAGGGAATTTAAAAAACTCGTCTCCCGAAGGGTGGATGAAACAATAGGAGTTCTTCAAAAGTTACTTCAAGACCGTATAATCCTTGCCGAGGGACAAATCAGTCAATTGGAACAGCTAAAGGAACAACTTAATAAAAACCTCGCCGAGTTGGAAAAATTAGTCGTTTCCTAATAGATTTTTCTTCTAATTAGTTTTTCCTTACCCATCAAGGAATATATAGCTTTCAAAGCCGTTTGTAGGAAAATATAAGCAAATTTAAACCCCAAAAGGAGGAATAATATGGAAGAAAAAATCCCTACAGGTTTAACTTTTGATGACGTTTTATTGGTTCCGCAGTATTCCGAAGTATTACCCCACGAGGTTGATATATCGACCTATATAACCAAAAAGATAAAGTTAAATATTCCCATCCTTTCGGCGGCTATGGACACCGTAACCGACTACCGAATGGCCAAAGCCATAGCCCGCGAAGGAGGTATAGGAATTATTCACCGCAATATGTCCATAGAGGAGCAGGCCGAGCAGGTTAGCCGCGTAAAACGCTCCGAAATGGGGATGATATTGGAACCTATAACCATTTCACCCGAAGATACCGTTAAGCACGCCCTTAACCTTATGGCCCAATATAAGATTTCCGGCCTGCCCGTAGTCGACCAAGAGGGTAAGGTTGTGGGAATAATTACCAATAGGGATATACGCTACGTGGCACCTACCAACTACGATAAACCCGTTAAACACTTTATGACCCCCAAAGAAAAACTAATAACCGCCCACCCGGGTATAACCTTGGACGAAGCCAAAGAAATTTTTGCCAAATATAAAGTTGAAAAACTTCCTATTGTTGATGAAGAGGGCAAACTAAGAGGCCTTATAACAATAAAAGACTTAGAAAAAAGGGAAAAGTATCCCAACGCCTGCAAAGATGAATTCGGAAGGCTAAGGGTCGGTGCGGCGGTTGGAACAGCACCCGAAACCTTAGACCGTGTGGCCGCTTTGGTAGATGCAGGGGTAGACCTAATTGTTGTGGATACCGCCCACGGCCACTCCAAAAGGGTTTTAGAAACGGTTAAAGAAATAAAAAAACACTTTCCCGAATTGCAGGTTATGGCGGGAAATATTGCAACCAAAGAGGGGGCCCAGGCTCTCATAGATGCGGGGGCGGACGCCATTAAAGTTGGAGTAGGCCCCGGTTCCATATGCACAACCCGCGTAGTTGCCGGCGTAGGTGTTCCCCAAATTACCGCAATAATGTGGGCCGCCGAAGTTGCCAAGGAATACGGAATACCCGTAATAGCCGACGGAGGAATAAGATTTTCGGGAGATATTGTCAAAGCTTTGGCGGCAGGTGCAAACGCCGTAATGTTGGGTAATCTCCTCGCAGGAACCGAAGAGGCCCCCGGCGAAGTGGTCTATTACCAAGGAAGGGCCTACAAAGTTTATCGCGGAATGGGCTCTTTAGGAGCAATGATGTCCCGCCGCAGTGCCGACCGCTACGGCCAAGAAAAATTGGAAAAATTTGTTCCCGAAGGAATAGAAGGAAGGGTTCCCTACAAAGGAAAACTGTCCGATGTTATCTACCAATTGGTGGGCGGTCTCCGTTCGGGAATGGGCTACGTAGGGGCTAAAAATATAGAAGAACTCCAAAAGAGGGCTAAGTTTGTAAGAATTACCTGGGCGGGTTTCAAAGAAAGCCACGCCCACGATGTGCAAATAACTAAAGAGGCTCCCAACTATTGGGTTGAGTAATTTTTTTTCCTTTAGCTGTTTTATTTATTTCTCGATTTCCAAAATTAGTTGAACTCTAGAATTCCTAAGAAAGTTCCGAGCTTTTTTATATTTCCTTTTTAAGGTCACAAACCTACCTTTTCCATATTAAGGAGGAGCTCTATGGAAACCAAAGAAGGTTTAATTTCTAAAGTTTTAGTCCCCGTCGATTTTTCCGATATTACCGATGCGGTTATAAAAACCACTAAGTTCATAGGGGAAAAATTCCAACCCGAGGTTTACCTTCTACATGTTATTTCTCCCTTGGTTTATGTAAGTATGCCCGAATCTATGGTGGTCGATGTTATAGACGCCTCCGTTATAGAGGAAATTGAAGAATTAAAAAGACAAAATGCGGAAAAATTTTTAAAATCCCTACAGGAGAAATTAAAACCTTTAAAAACAGTTCCAATTATAGAAATAGGAAATCCCCCCGATGTGATAGTGGAGAAAGAAGAAGAACTAAATGTGGATTTAACCATTTTGGGAGGCCACCAAAAGGGGTTGGTTGAAAGGATTTTGCTCGGTAGCACCTCCGAGGCTGTTGTAAAACATTCCAAAAAACCGGTTTTGGTGGTAAAAGGTCACGCCATAGAGAAGTTGGAAAAGGTGGTTATAGCTTACGACTTTTCCGAAACGGCCGACGCAATGATTGAATATGCATTAAAATTCCTAAAACCCTTCGGCAGTAAGGTTTATTTAGTCCATGTTGATGAAGAGATAGATATTCCCATCCTCGAAAGGTTGGGTTTAGATTTGGTAAAACAAATTAAGGAGAAAAAGCTTCAATACCTAAACCAACTAAAGGAAAAATTTGAAAAGGAAAACCTACCCTGTGAGGTTATTTTCGTAGAAGAACGGGAGGTGGTAGAAGGAATTTTGGAAGTGATAGAAAACGGAAGCTACGATATGATTATGGTAGCTAACAAAGGTTTATCCGGCCTCAAAAAGATTCTTATGGGAAGTGTTAGCTTAGAAGTTCTAAGAAAATCTCCAATACCCGTTTTCGTTTATAAAAAATCTCACTAATATACCTTTTCTTATAAATTTTCTTTCCCCCTTCGGGATTTAGGGCCCTTAACCTTTCTCTCTTGCTTTAGCCCCCCAAAATTCGCTAAAATATACCTTTTGCGTTTAAAAATTAAAGAGGAGGCACATTGGCATGGCCAAAGAGAAATTTGTAAGGGAAAAAGAACACGTAAACGTAGGAACAATAGGGCACGTAGACCACGGAAAAAGCACATTGACATCGGCAATAACCTGCGTGTTGGCAGCGGGAGACCTACCC
>Ga0256837_1000694_pt1 | contig 26783 bp, 24 predicted proteins | sample 4562384metaG_FD_185976 | JGI IMG/M metagenome (GOLD analysis project Ga0256837, IMG submission 185976) | Hydrothermal vent microbial communities from Guaymas Basin, Mexico - 4561-384 | ecosystem: Environmental > Aquatic > Marine > Hydrothermal vents | place: Mexico: Guaymas Basin | collected... | reverse complement strand
TACAAAAGCATACTCTTTCTCTTTTGCCTTACTCCAGATCTTGCCAAGCTGTTCATCAACTGCTTCAACTGCTTTTTTCGCTGCTTCAAAATCACCGGTATGTCCTACCATATCACCATTTGCGAAGTTTACTACGATAAAATCATACCCTTCATCCATAGCAGAGAGTACAGCTTGACCAACCTCTGCAGCACTCATTTCAGGTTTCATATCGTATGTTTTTACATTGGGTGAAGGAATAAGCACGCGTGTCTCATTTGCATAAGGCTCATCAATTCCACCATTTAAAAAGAATGTAACATGCGCATACTTTTCTGTCTCTGCAGTATGAAGTTGTCTTAGACCTGCATTGGAGATTACCTCAGCCAAAGTGTTTTTTGGTGGCTCTTTTGCAAAAAGAATCGGATAGTCAAAACTTTTGTCATACTCAGTGATCGTTACAAGATGTACTTTTATAGCTTTACGCTCAAACTCGCTAAAATTTTCATCTGCCAAGGCAGTAACCATCTCACGCATACGATCACTTCTAAAGTTGATAGTAAGAACCGCATCACCATCTTCCATACCATCATAGCCTTCAAAAGCTGTCGGTTCAACAAACTCATCTGTTTCACCCTGAGCATAAGAGTGGCCGATGTAAGCTTCCGGTGACATATCAGTTTTAGGATCTGCATTGACAATAGCATCATAAGCACGTTTTACACGCTCCCAACGGTTATCTCTGTCCATCGCATAAAAACGACCGGCAACTGTTGCAATAGTTACATTCTCATTCAAATGCTCTTTTACTTTTTCTATATACTTCTGTGCTGAAGTCGGAGAGACATCCCGTCCGTCTGTTATTAAGTGTAAAAAGACTTTTTTTCCATTTTTAGCCGCAATATCAGCTATGCCCATAAAGTGATCAATATGCGAATGCACACCACCGTCACTCATAAGCCCTATAAGGTGCAATCTCTCTGACTTTTTAAAGAGATCCTGCAAAACTTCATTACTCTCTAAAGTTCCCTCTTGCAGTGCCAAAGAGATCTTTACAAGATCTTGATATAAAACCCTTCCGCTTCCTATACTCATATGCCCTACTTCAGAGTTTCCCATCTGCCCTTCCGGCAGACCGACACTCAAGCCAAAAGTATCAATCAAAGAGTGTGGCACTTTACTAAAAAGTTTGTCATATGTCGGTTTATTTGCATTGTAAAAAGCATTATGCTCTGTTTTTGCACAAAACCCTATTCCATCGGTAATAACTAAAATTGTTTTTTTACTCAATTTCATTCCTATTAATAATTCTTTAGGTGATTATACTATAATGTCACTTCAATTTTATAAATGAACAGGAAATATATTGTTATATTGGTTACATGATTTTTTAGATATAAACCTTTTAGGGTACATTACGATCCGTGCTGGTGTTGCTTTTTTTATAGCACTCTGTCTTACTCTCTTTTTACTACCAAAATTCATAAAATGGGCACAAAGAACTTCAAGTGTACAACCTATTAATGACTGGGCACCCCAGCGTCATCAAGAGAAGCATTCTACTCCTACAATGGGAGGGATTATCTTTATTGGTTCTACTATCTTGGCATCTTTACTTACTATGCGATGGGACAATGCCTATGCCCAAGCTGGAGTATTAACACTCTTTCTTTTTTCACTCATTGGGTTTTATGATGACTTTGCAAAGATCAAAAAGAGTGAAAACCTTGCTGGTTTTAAAGCAAGAACAAAACTGGCCTTGCAAATTTTGTCAGCTATTATAGTTGCTTGTTTCTTGTGCCTTTTTGCAGATTTCAATACAGATCTCTATGTTCCTTTTTTGAAAAATCCTGTTTTTGATATGGGCACCTTTGCTATAGCATTTTGGGTTTTGGTGATCGTAGCAACATCCAATGCAGTTAATCTTACAGATGGACTTGATGGTCTGGCAACTGTACCTTCAATCGCGGCATTAACAAGTTTTAGTATTATTATCTACATAACAGGAAATATAAAAATTTCCTCGTATCTTTTGATGCCACATTTTCATGTCAGCGAAGTTGCTATTATTGCAAGTGCTCTTATTGGTGCACTAACTGGATTTCTTTGGTATAACTGTCATCCGGCAGAAGTTTTTATGGGTGATAGCGGATCCCTTACAGTAGGTGCGTTTTTAGGCTACCTTGCTATTATCTCTAAGAGTGAAATTTTACTACTCCTTATTGGTTCTATCTTTGTTATAGAGACCCTCTCTGTTATTTTACAAGTTGGAAGTTTTAAACTCAGACAAAAGCGAGTTTTTCTTATGGCCCCTATTCATCACCACTTTGAAATGAAAAACTGGGCAGAAAATAAAATTATTGTCCGCTTTTGGATTATTGCTATTCTTTCAAATATTTTAGCACTAATTACACTAAAAATACGATAATTGCCAAAGTATAAGCTTCCTTTCAGTAGAGTGAAAGTATAATTTCACTCTTTTAAAGGCCTGTTAGCTCAGTCGGTAGAGCAAGTGACTGAAAATCACTGTGTCCTTGGTTCGATTCCGAGACAGGCCACCACTTCATTTTATATCAAATCTAATTTTTTTCACAAACTAAACATAAACTTTGATATAATGATGTACACTATTTATATAGTAATTTTGGGGACGACATGGCTTCGACTGGAGTCAATCGTCTGCGGTTGCATGTCGGACTGAGCAACTCCGTTACACGGCTCACATTGCAATAAATGCAAACAATACAAATTACCGCCCAGCTTTAGCAGTAGCTTAAGTTTTACCCCCTCTTAAAGAGGACGGGCTGCTTCACCTGTGGATTCTAAATAAGCAGGATTTTGAAGTATAACCCTTCATTTAGATATATCGTAAGTGTGTCTCCACTTACGACGAACAAAAGAGGCTGGTCTTGTGTAGCTTTGCAGGTTGTGTGAAGCAAGATGAGATTAAACAACCTTTCTAAGCATGTAGACGCCGCAGATAGTTGGCTCTAGGACTCCGGTTCGATCCCGGACGTCTCCACCAAATATATTACAAATCAGATCCTATAACTACTCTGTTTCTACCACTTTTTTTAGCTTTATAAAGTGCTTTATCTACTCTCTCTAAAAGCTCATCAATTTCTTTGTCTTTTTCATCTATTTCATCTACTCCTACACTTATTGTAAAAGAGATTTTTTCTCCTTTTTCACCCTCTACTGAAATTGTTTCAACGTTTGTTCTTATTTTTTCAGCAACTTCATAGGCACCTTTTTGATTAGTTGATGGAAGTAAAATTATAAACTCCTCACCACCAAATCGTGATACTATATCACTTTTTCTTGTACTGCATAGCAAAACATCAGCTAAACTTTTTATCACTTTATCCCCAATACTATGCCCGTATGTATCATTTATAGCTTTAAACTTATCTATATCTATACTAATAACAGAAAATATTTTTTTCTCTCTCTTAAAAAGATTTACAAAATTTTTTATTACTTCATAAAAATATCGTCTATTATATAAACCCGTCAAAAAATCTCTATGAGATTGATCTTTTAACTGCTCTTGAGCCTCTTTTAACTCCATAATCACTCTGTTACTCAAATGGGTCAAAGCGTCCAAAACCATATAATGTTTATTTTTTAAAAAATTGTCTACTTTTTGTTCTTCTATACTTTTTTCATCTATAGATATCACATTGGAAAGATTATTATTTTCACAAAGAGCTAAAACAGTAAAAGATTCATTGAGAAGATAATTTTTATTTTTATTGTGATAAATCTCTCCATATGTAAAAAAACCTATATTTGGAGCAATGCTGCTTAAAGGAAATAACTCTTGTGAAATTTCAGATCCAAGTAAACTTTTCCTTGCCGCACAACTATAAACAAAAAGAATTTCAGGATGCATGGAACTGTATCTATATATATCTAATTTTGAATTTTTCAAAATCAGGTCAACATTACCAAAAGAGAACTGTACTTTATCACCTACTTCTAAATTTCCAATAGTCAAAAGTGATTTATCTTCTTGAAACTGATGGGTAAAAGTACGACATATTTCTAATCCATCCTGATCAATTTTCAGCAAAGGAAACTCTACTGCAGAATAAGGTAAACTTTTCCCTATACGTTCTCCCAAATACTTTGTATACATTTCACTAACATTTATACCATCTAATTCATAAAGTCTGTTTTTTTCAACCTTTGTAACTGTCATAATTTTACCAATAGGTTGCCAATTTAGATGATATTCAGTATAAACATTAAGAATATCACTATCAAGAGCAACACCAACACATCCTTTGGAGTAGATCCCATTTTGATCAAAGACATAAATACTTACAAAGCGACCGTCATCCCCTGCTAACCCACCTGATAAAGGGACACTGCTATCAATAGATGATATACCATCTATGAGATCATTTCCATTGGTTTTAAGTCCGCTAACAAAGAGAATCATTGCTTTTGTTTTCGAAGTCAGCAATTCCTCTCCCATTTGAGTGCCTAAAACAAAATCATCTTCATTAAAAAAATAGTTCTCTTTAACAGTAGTATTCTCAAATTCAACAATAGAGATACTTATACTTTTCTCTAGAGACTCTCCTTCAAAAATTTCCCCTGCTGTTGTTGTTCCAATAAATGAGAGATTATGATTTTTCTTTTTAATGATAAATTGTATTTGCATAATTTCAGATTCCAAAACATAACCACTAAAAATTTGAATAAGAGTCCTCTCTTTATTTAATCCTTGTAAATCAAGTTTTTCATCTAACTCTTTAATAGTCGCAAACTTTTTATTTATTATCTTCATCTCTCCAACATATCCATAGTTTTATTTTAATTTTTTATGTCACTCTTATACAAGTATGCCATAAAAAATATTAAATTTTTAACAGTCACTTAAATTTTTGTTATAATTTTGCTATGATTTTTAAAGATAAAAAACTACTTATATTTGATTTTGACGGTACACTTATAGACAGTGTTCCAGACCTTGCAGATGCACTTAATGCAATGCTGAGCAGACTCCAAAAAAATACCTTTGATGAAGAAACTATTCGTTACTGGGTAGGAAACGGTGCAGAGACCTTAGTTAAAAGAGCACTGCTGGGTTCAAGTGATATTACACCATTTAGTGATAATAATCTCTTTAGAGAAGCACTCCCAATATTTTTAACATATTACACACAAAAATGTGCCAATAAAACTATACTCTATCCTGGTGTAAAAGAGACTCTTCAGAGCCTCAAAGAGATGGGATATCAGCTCACGATCGTTACAAACAAGCCCTATGGCTTCATTAAACCCATACTTAAACAGCTCTCTTTGACTGACCTCTTTTGTATTACTCTTGGCGGAGACTCTCTCGATGAAAAAAAGCCCTCAGCCAAACCGCTCTTGCATATTTGTGACAAACTTCAATGTAGTACAAAAGAAGCAGTGATGATAGGGGATTCCAAAAACGACATTATAGCTGCTACACAAGCAAACATTGAGAGCATAGCTGTAAGTTACGGCTATAACTATGGGGAAGATATAAGAAGTTACAAGCCGACTGTTGTTGTCGATAATTTTAAAGAAATAGTTTCCCTTTTAGGTAAAGCAGATGCAAAGTAGTAAAGCTAAAATTGCTATTATTGGTGGTGGAATTGCCGGTGCTTCTGTAGCCTTGTACTTAAGTCAGTTTGATCTAGAGATCACCCTCTTTGAAAAAGAGCCCTCTTTGGTCAACGGACCACCTATGTGTCATCTCCATGCCGGTGGTAATCTTTACAGAGAGATAGACAACAAACAGTGTATCAAACTTTTAAAACAGTCTATAGAACTTTTACATTTCTATCCCTATGCCATTGATTTTCGACCAACCCTGCTTGTCACACCAAAAGATGATAAACATGAAGCAGATGAACTGCTTAATCGCTTAGAGATCTTACAAACTGAGTACCAAAAACTTATAGATAAAGATCCAAAAAACAAAGTTTTGGGAGAGAGTAGTAATTACTATAAACTCTACACAAAAGAGGATCTTGAATATCTCCAAAAACTTGAAATAAAAAATCAACCATCAACACTGGATGAGTGGCTTATTCCTCTTGCCAAGGAGCTTAATTATCAACAGATAAAATTTCCTATTATTATGGTTCAAGAGTATGGACTGAATGTTTTTCGCATCTCTGCAAACACTACACTGCTTTTAAAAGAAAAAAATAATGTAACCCTAAAAACAAACACTTTTATAGAAACAATTAACAAAGAAAATAAATCATACCTTATAAATAATGAAAAGTTTGATTATCTCATAAATGCTGCTGGGTTCCGCAGTGGTGTAATTGATGATATGCTTGGTTTTAAGCGTGATCGACTTGTAGAGTTTAAAGCAGCTTATGTAACAAAATGGGATCAAAAAGAACAGTTTTGGCCAGAAGTTATCTTTTTTGGCAAACGAGGCACACCACAAGGAATGGCACAGTTTACTCCCTATCCAAACGGTTACTTTCAACTTCACGGTATGACTCAAAAGATTACACTCTTTGAAGATGGGCTTGTAAAAAACACTCAAAATTCTTCACAACCGCAACTACCTAAGAAACTTATAGAAAAAATTGAATATAGCTGGAGAGAAGAAGATGTAAAGCAACGAACTCAAGAGGCCATAAAACACCTTGCAAGATTTATTCCCTCTTTTAGCAAAGCAAAAGTAGCTTCCAAACCTCTCTTTGGCGCACAACAAATCCCAGGAGATGATGCAACACTTCGTGCTTCTGAAGTATCTTTTGAAAAAGAACGATACGCACGTTGTGAAATTGTCAAAGCTTCATCGATCTTAACTATGGCAGATAGTATTACAAAAAAACTCATAGATGAAAAATTATTAGATCCAAATGCTTATAAAAAAAGAGAGTTTACTAATAAGCTAACTAGTAATGAAATAACAAAATATGCAGAAAAACTATGTAAAGAGAGAAATTATCCAAGTACCTTGGCATATGTAAATAATGGTGTTCGAGAGAGGATTTGAACCTCCGACCACTTCGATGTCAACGAAGTGCTCTACCCCTGAGCTACCCGAACAATTATTTTGTAGGTTGAAATTTTAGCAAAAGTTCCTTAAACTAATTTTCTTTTATAAAATCTTGCAATATTGTCAATATTTTACTTTTAATTTAGGTATATAAGTAGTATAATTTTACTCACAGACGATATGTTAGTATCGATATATAATATATGCCATAAGGTAAACTATGAATACAGAACTAGAACTAGAAGAATTAGGTCTTAAAAATATTGGCAAGATTTATCATAATCTGAGCTATGATGAGTTAATCAAGCACGAACTAGATAATGGTGAGGTCAGAAGAACAAAGAGTGGAGCTACTGCAGTTGATACTGGTATTTTTACCGGTAGAAGTCCAAAGGACAAATACTTTGTAGATCGTTCACCTTCTAATAAATATATAGCATGGGGTGATGTAAATCAAAAGATCAGTGAAGAGATCTTTAATGAACTTTTAGAACTCTCTCGCGAACAATTATCAGGAAAAGATCTTTATGTAACAGATGTTTATAGTGGTGCAAGCCCTGCTTCAAAAAAATCTATCCGCTTTATTACAGAAATAGCTTGGCAGTCACACTTTGTAAAAAACATGTTTATTCGTCCAACAGAGTCAGAACTCGAGAGCTTCAAAGCTGATTTTACAGTTCTCAATGCTTGTAAAGCTGTGAATGATAAATGGAAAGAGCATGGAATGAATTCTGAAGTCTTTGTTCTTTTTGATGTAGAAAGAAATATGTGTATCATCGGTGGTACATGGTATGGTGGAGAGTTGAAAAAAGGAATCTTTTCAATGATGAACTATTGGCTTCCTCTTGATGGCAAGCTCTCTATGCACTGTTCTGCAAATGTTGGAAAAGACAATGATACTGCTCTTTTCTTTGGTCTTAGTGGTACAGGAAAAACTACACTCTCAACAGATCCAAACCGTGCATTAATCGGTGATGATGAGCATGGTTGGGATGATTATGGTGTCTTTAACTTCGAGGGGGGATGTTATGCAAAAGTCATTAACCTCGATGCGAAAAGTGAACCAGAAATCTTCGGTGCAATTACAAAAGATGCTCTTTTAGAGAATGTAGTAATGGATGAAGATGGTAATGTTGATTATGAAGATGGGTCAAAAACAGAAAACACTCGTGTATCTTACCCTATTGAACATATTGAAAACCATAAAGAAGACCTTATGGCAGGACATCCAAAAAACATCATCTTCCTCAGTGCAGATGCATTTGGAGTTCTTCCCCCTGTATCAAAGCTTACACGTGAACAGGCAATGTACTACTTCTTAAGTGGTTATACTGCAAAAGTAGCTGGAACTGAACGTGGTATTACTGAGCCGGTTGCTACTTTTTCAGCATGTTTTGGAGAAGCATTTATGACACTCCATCCAACAATGTATGCAAAACTTCTTGGTGAAAAAATCGATAAACATGACGTTAATGTATATCTTGTTAACACTGGATGGACCGGTGGTGGTTATGGTGTTGGTAAACGTATGAGTCTCAAAGATACACGTGCTTGTATCAATGCTATTTTAGATGGAACAATCAACAAAAGTGAATTTGACACAACAAAAACTTTTAGATTACAAGTTCCAAAAACTTTAGGTGATATTAATCCAGAACTTTTGAATCCTAGAAATGCATGGGAAGATAAAGAGGCATTTGATAAAACACGTGATAGATTAGCAGAGATGTTTATTGAGAACTTCAAACGATACCAAAGTGCTAACAGTGAGTTTGACTTTTCTGAAGCAGGACCAAAACTAGAGAAATAAACTTCTCTAGTTTTGTAACTACTTTTTCACCCCCTTAACTTTTTTTCTTCGTAGCTTTTTCCAAATAAAACCAAACACTTCCACCAATAATTAGCAAAATTACAGGAGCTAGCCATTTGTTCTCACTAATATAGATCGCAAAAGATTTTAGAGCTGCACCAAAGTAAAAACTAGAGAGTCCAAAAGCAAGTGCCCAGATAGCTGCTGCAAAAATATTTAAAACAGCAAACTTCTTAAAATCATACTTTGTAAGTGCTATTGCAATAGGTACTATAGTTTTGAGTCCATAGATAAACTTTTGAATAAATATAACCCAATCCCCATGTTTTTTCATTAACATATGAGAGAGTGCAAGTTTTCTTCTATGTTTACGCAAACCTTCCATCATCATAGATTTTTGATAACGCGTCATCCAAAAAAGTAAAATATCTCCAAGAGCGTTTCCTGCAAATGCAACAGCAATAGATGTTGCTAAATCCATCTTCCCCATAAAACTAAGCACACCTGCAGCCACAAGACCGACAAATCCACCACCAAGAGAGTAGATAAAGAGACCTATATAACCATAGGTTGCCAAATTTGTAAATGTATCTTCCATTTGTTTCCTTTTTCTCGTTTCTTATTCTCAAGCTTTTTATTAATAAACTTAAAAACAATTCAATATAGCTATTAAATACTTTTTTCGTAGAGGCTCAGACCAACGGGAGGATTTGCCCTCGGAGGAAAGAGTATTTAATAGCGGTCAATATCTTCTTTATAACTTCTTTATTTTCGTTATCTCATCACGAAGCCTTGCTGCCTCTTCAAAGTTTAACTCTTTTGCAGCCGCTTTCATCTTGAGTGAGAGCTCTTTTACAAGTGCTTTTTTCTCTGATGCCGGCATTTTATCCATTTTTTTGCGTTTTTCATAGAGCCCACCTGCATCTTCAAGCTTTAAGTTCTCATCTAAAGTACGCTTTGTCGTTGTCGGCGTTATGCCGTGTGCCTTGTTAAAAGCCTCTTGGAGTTCACGACGTTTTTTGGTCTTTTCCATTGCTCGCTCCATAGAGCCTGTTATCTTGTTGGCATACAAAATTACCCGACCGTTTTCATTTCTTGCAGCTCGACCAATGGTCTGAATTAAAGCTGTCTCACTTCTTAAAAAGCCCTCTTTATCTGCATCCAAAATCCCCACTAAACTCACCTCTGGAATATCTAGCCCTTCACGCAGAAGATTGATCCCAATGAGAACATCAAACTCCCCTTGACGCAGTCCACGAATGATCTGATTTCGTTCAATAGTATCAATATCGGAGTGCATATACTGTACTTTAATCCCCAGATCAGCAAGATACTTTGTCAAAGCTTCAGCCATCTTTTTCGTAAGTACCGTTAAAAGTACCCGCTCATCTTTTGCTACGATCTTTTTAATCTCATCGTGAATATCTTCTACCTGATTATCTGAAGGTTTTACCTCTATGATTGGATCAAGCAGACCAGTTGGACGAATGATCTGTTCTGCTTTTACAGCACTGCGCTCCAACTCATACTCATTTGGTGTCGCAGAGACAAAAAGATAGTGCGGTGCTTTTTCAATGTACTCTTCAAGCTTTAGAGGACGGTTATCCAGTGCAGAAGGCAGACGAAAGCCATAATCAACAAGCACCTCTTTTCTAGCACGATCGCCTGCATACATTCCACGAAACTGCGGCAGTGAGACATGAGACTCATCTACGATGATAAGATAATCTTTATGCCGCACCTCAAAATAGTCCAAAAGTGTAAAAGGGGCTTCCCCCGGTTTTTTATTGGTAAGCAGTCGAGAGTAGTTCTCAATCCCCTTACACATTCCAGTCGTTTGCAGCATCTCCAAATCAAACTCAACACGCTGTTTTAAGCGCTGATACTCAACAAGTTTACCCTCTTTTTGAAAGTAGGCAAGCCTCTCATCAAGCTCCTCTTCTATACGTTTGATAGCTACTGCCATCTTCTCACGTGAAACGGCAAACTGGCTTGTTGAGTAGATGGTAAACTTTTTATGCTCTTCAAGCTTTTTATTATCAATCACATCAAAAGTATAAATCGCTTCGATCTCATCTCCAAAAAACTCAACACGAATTGCCTCTTGTTCAAAATATGGTGGATAGATATCAATTGACTCACCATTAACACGAATATGTCCACTGTCAAAGTAGGCATCATTACGAGAGTATCCCATCTCTACCAAACGAAGCAGCAGCTTTTTTTGGTTAATCTCATCACCAACAGCAATGGACTGCACCATACTCTGATACTCCTCAGGATCTCCCAAACCATAGTTAGCTGAAACAGATGCAATAACAATTACATCATCATACGAAAGTAAATTTGCCGTTGCAGAGAGTCTGAGACGCTCAAGTTCATCATTGATTGCACTATCTTTTTCAATAAAAAGATCCTGACGAGGAATGTAGGCTTCTGGCTGATAGTAGTCATAGTAAGAGACAAAATATTCAACATGATTGTTTGGAAAAAACTGCCGAAACTCACTATAAAGCTGGGCTGCGAGTGTTTTGTTGTGTGTCATAATGATGGTTGGCATCTTGGTCTTTTCAATGACACGTGCCATGGTATGTGTCTTACCGCTACCCGTCACCCCTTCAAGGGTTTGATAGCGATTTCCATCAAGTATGCTTTGGCTTAGCTTTTCTATGGCTTGTGGCTGGTCACCTGCCGGCTCGTAAGGTGAGACCACTTCAAATTTTATATCTTTTTTCATTGTCGCAATTATAGCAGAAAGAAAAAAAGTTACTCCTCTCCAATATCTTCATTCCAAAGTATCGGTTCTTTCTTAATAAAACCCTGCATTATTTGAATATACTCTTCGTTATTTACAATATCTAAGCTCACTCCTCGTGAACTTATATACTCTTCTGGACCTTGAAAAGTTTTATTTTCTCCAACAACAACTCTTTTTATGCCATAAAGAAGTACCGCTCCGCTACACATATCACAAGGAGAGAGTGTTGAGTAGAGCGTTGCTCTTTTATACTCACTTGCCGTAAGTCTTCCTGCATTTTCCAAACAATCCATCTCAGCATGTAAAATTGCACTTGATTTTTGTAGATAAATTTTGCAGACAGATTGTTAGTTAAAAAAGTATATAATCTTTCTATGAAACTATGGATAACAGACAAACAAACACCAACACATAGACTTGTTCGTATAAATTGTGAGAATCAATTAGGATATGATTATTTAGGAGATCTCAGTGAGAGTGAAATTAAAGAGATCATCCTCTCTATAAAAGAGGATGATCTTGAAAAAAATATGAAGCTACTCAAATATTACGGATATCTTCACCTTTTTATCATTAAAAAAGCTGACTAATCCATTTGCCATTTTATAATCACACTCGTATATGCAGACGTAAATGAACTAAAATCAAAATTAACACCACTTCGTTTTAAATTTTTATTGAGTCTCATAAATCGTACACCGGCTTCGAGGTCAATCAATTCACTCAGATGATAGTTAAAACCTGCATCACCACCATAATAAAGTGATTTTGTATCAACTGATGGTAAAGCACGTAATGTATCTGCTCCAATTTTCATGTAGGTATATCCACCATTAACACCCAAAAAGAAATTAACCGGTTGTGAAAAATTAAATTTGTACTGAAACTCGCCTCCAATAGTATCTAACTTGTTAAAATCTTTTGCGTCAAAATATCTGCCACTTAAAAAAATTCTATAATTATGTGACTCTGCTCCAATTTTAATACCTACTCCACCAAATCCACTGCTTTGAACTTCAACCCCATTTAGATTTGCTGTCTCAACATCAATATTGTTATAACTGCCTTCTATAGCAAAAAGAGAGTGATACTCATCAGCAACCGAGAGTACAGGCATTGTCAATAACGAAACAGCCAATACAGCTTTTGTCAATCTTTTTTTCATTCAAAATTCTCCATTTTTATTTAATTATACCTAGTTTATTGCTTTTGCACAAACATAAGCACTTGAAAAGGCCCATTGAAAATTATAGCCCCCAAGCTCTCCTGTTATATCAACTACCTCACCTATATAATACATTCCTTTTACTTTTTTGGACTCTAATGTATGAAAATCGAGTTCATTACACTCTATGCCGCCTCTACTGACTTCTGCCTTGGAAAAACCAAAATTTCCTGCCGGAGCAAAAGTGTATGTATGGATTTTATCTAAAATTTCAAAATCTTCTTTTTGTATTTTTCTACACTCTTTATCTTTAAATCCTATAGCCTGAAGCAGTGCTTTTGAGAGTCGTTTTGGAAGAGGCAAAACAGAAGAGAGTAATTTGTTTCCACCCTTTTTTATAAGAGTTTTTATCTCACACTTTGGTAAAAAATCTATACTAATATCACCCTTCTTCCAATACAGAGATGCAGAGAGTACAGCCGGTCCGCTAATTCCTTTATGTGCAAAAAGCATCTCTTCAAAAAGGACTCTCTTTGCAACTGTAATCGATACATAACAAGAAAGACCACTCAACTCTTTCATCCAAAATTGCTCTTTTTGCAATGTAAGACCAACGAGTGCAGGTTCAAAATTTCTATACGCTATACCAAACTCTTTCGCAATTTGTACTCCTATATCACTCGCTCCAAGATTTTTAAAACTTACACCGCCGCTTGCTATGACAACATTTGCTGTTTTATATCTTTGTTTGTCTGTAACTACTTCAAACAGAGTATCCCTTTTTTGAACTCCAAGAATCTCTTCTGAACAAATCAGTTCTACACTCTTAGCATTTCTCAGCAATAGATTAATGATACTTTCAGCACTCTGCACACAAAAGTAATAACGCCCTTTCCTTATTTCAAGGGCAACTCTATTACGCTCTAAAAAGTCTAAAAGCCTCTCTTTGGAAAATTTCTTAAAAACACTTTTTAAAAGCGCTTCATCACCAAGATAATTTTCAACGGATACAGATACATTGGTAATATTACACTTCCCACCACCAGATATTTTTAATTTTTTTGCCGGCTTTTCATTATGTTCAATAACAGCAACTTTTAATTTTTTGGAGAGATTTGCAGCACACATCAGCCCACTTGCCCCTGCTCCAAGAATGATAACATCATACATTTTACTACTCATTTTCAACAATATTTGTCTTTTTGACAGGCATTTTTATACCTGCTTCTTTAAGTGCTTTATAGATACCCATACTAATATCACTCTGTGCAACAATCAGATTTTCAGAGAGCCAAAAGTAGAGTTTAAATTCCAGATAGTATTCACCAAACCCCTTAAATGTTGCAAGTGGCTGAGGATCTTGTAATACATCTTTATGTGAAGTTACTACATCCTGCATAATTTTTATAATCTTTTCTATATCATTATCAAGGTCAACCCGAAACTCAATAATCTTACGTCTGTGTTTATCTGAGAGTGTCCAGTTTATAATCTCTTTAGAGATAAAATCTGCATTTGGAATAATTACCTCAGATCCGTCAAATGTTTTAATGGTACTTGAACGGGCTCCAATACTTTGTACACTTCCCATAGTTTTATTAATTTCAATCGTATCACCAATCTGAACAGGGCGTTCAAAAACCATTATTATCCCTGAGATAAAGTTTGCAATAATATTACGCAGACCAAAACCAATACCAACACCAAGTGCACCAAACAAGAGTACAAACTGCTCAGGAGTTACACCAAGTGATGAAAAAGCGATAAAGACACCTGATATAATAATTACATAGTTAAGTGTCGTAATAATTGCTGTTGGAGCACCTCTTGGAAGTTTAAAACGTGCAAAAACTTCTACTTCCAAAATAACTCGTATCAGTTTTGCCAAAATAAATGTAGCAATAATAATCATTAAAAAATCAACAATTGCCTGTAAAGATATGGTTGTTTCACCTATTTCAATTGAAAATGCAAGCAACTTATCTATCATTCTTACAAAATAGGGGTAAATACTCAACTGCTGACTCACAATTAAAAGCCACCACAAAATCATCCATATTTTAATTAAATACATTGTTGTTTTTTCTATCTTCTGTGCATATCTCTCAAGCATATGGGAAACAGAAGAAATTCTTCTGCGTAAAAGTACAACTATATAACCTGAAAGTATCACATGCAAGGCATAAAAGATCATCGAAGCATACAGAATATAAATAACTCCATTTACAATACGAAAAGAGAGTAATACAACCCCATAGATATTTGCAAAAAGAGCAATAAGTAAAAGCAAACAAAATGTAATAAGCAAATATTTTCCGATTTTATAAAGAGAATTAAGAGAAATAAAACGTAAAATATCTTTATATAAAACTCTAAACAGATACACAAGTAAAGCAATATTTATTAGAAGCATCATATAGCGTTTTTCTAATGCAAACCCTACAGCATTTAAATTCAGTATATAAAAAATGTATATAGCAAAAAAAGTATACAAATACCTATAATACTTCTTTTGTATTACAGTTTGTAAAACCCTGATTATTGGTAAAACCATACCAATAAGTACTATTTCTGTCAAACTTGCAGGTCTCTCTTCAAAGACAAAAACCACAATCAATATTAAAAAAAACATATATGTGGAGAGAGGACGGCGAATAAAGAAAAATATCTTTCGACCTATGGAAGATTTAGAGACAAAAAGTCTTTCTTTGCGATAGAGATAGTTATAGTAAAAAACAAAAAGTGCACTTAAAAATGCCAATACAAAAAACTTCAGCCAATACTTGTTATTGATCCAAAAATAATTTTTACTCTCTTGATACTTTTCAAGAAGAGAGTTTTTAATACTTTTTATATAAGCTGTAAAATGAAATTGCAACGCTCCACTCTCAAACAGTGATGCCTGATTTTTAAAAAAGACTCTGTTGATTGCTATTTCATGTGCTTTTTTTATATTTTCTATAAGTTCATTCAGTCTTAATATATAAGAACTGACAAGTTGAGAATCTGTTAATGCCTGATCATACTTTTTTTTCAAATCTTTTTGCAGCGTTTTAATATCTTCTAAAACAGAATCAATATAAACAAGCAGCTCAGGCGGAGCACTCTTTTGCCGCGCATTTTCATAACTTTTTTTCCAGAGTACTCTTTTTTGTTCTAAAATAATTTTATATTTATCATATTTCTCTATATGCTCATTGAGAATAATCTCCCAATCTTGAAACTGCTTTAGTTCTGCCTTTAGAACACCTTCCATTTTCTGTAATTCACGAATATTTTGATTAAAAATATTTTTATAGTTACTCTTTTTTAAAAGTTTCTCTATAGATTTAGAATAAGGATCCAAAGTGTTATGCATCTCTTTGAATTCGGCACTTTGTGCTAAAATCTCCTCCATCTCTTTTAGTTCAACTAACAGAGTTGATGCCTCTTTTGTAATCTCACTTATAGGTATATAATCTTTGTTTTTACTCTCTACTTCCCTATTTAACTCTTTTTGCTCTTTTTGCACTGTTTGCATATTTGCAAAGAGTGTAATGTTTAGAACTAAAAAAGTCAGCAGTATAAAAATGATCCTCATATTTTCACTCAACTATTCGATTTTTATTCAATATTATAGCGTTTTATTATAGTATAATTACAAAAAATATTATAAAGAAGAAAAATGGCAAACAAACTTCACATAATCTCTCTTGGATGTACAAAAAATCTTGTCGATACAGAAGTAATGCTTGGTAAACTCAAAAATTTTGAACTCACTGACAATAATGAAGATGCAGATGTTATTATTGTAAACACCTGCGGCTTTATTGATGCAGCAAAAGAGGAATCACTCAATACAGTTCTTTCTCTCCATGAAGCACGAAAAGATGACTCTGTGCTTGTAATGGCAGGATGTTTATCAGAACGCTATCAAGAGGAGTTGATGGAACAGATCCCTGAGGTTGACATCTTTACAGGAGTTGGAGATTATGACAAAATAGATGAGCTTTTAATTGAAAAAAAGAGCCGTTTTTCTGAAGAAGTCTATTTGATTGACGGAGCAGAACGCGTTGTGACAGGTTCAAGCTACCATGCATATATTAAACTCTCAGAGGGATGTAATCAAGCATGCAGTTTTTGTGCAATTCCAAGTTTTAAGGGAAAACTCCACTCAAGAGATCTTGACTCAATTGCACGTGAAGTTGAAAAGCTTGTAGCAAAAGGATACTGGGATTTTTCTTTTGTATCGCAGGATTCAAGCTCATATCTTCGTGATCAGAATGTCAAAGACGGTCTCTCTCTCTTAATCCAAAGAATTGAATTGATCGAAGGTGTTAAGAGTGCAAGAATTCTCTACCTCTACCCCTCAACGACAAGCATAAAACTTTTGCAAAATATTGCAAAAAGCAAAATCTTTCACAACTACTTTGATATGCCGATCCAACACATTAATGATGATATGCTTCGTATTATGAAACGTGGTTTTGGTAAGGATCAGACACTTGAACTTCTAGAATATATGCGCGCACTGCCTGACTCTTTTGTACGTACAAGTTTTATTGTTGGTCACCCGGGTGAAACAAAAGAGATGTTTGAAGAGATGTGTGCATTTGCAGACTCCTTTGGTTTTGATCGCATTAATGTTTTTGCCTATTCAGATGAAGAGACAACCTCAGCGCATGAGATGCAAAATAAAATAGATGATGAAACAAAGATAAAACGAGCCGAAATTTTAGGAGATATCGCTGCAGTAACAACAAAACGATCACTTCAAAATGAAGTTGGCAAAATCCGCCAAATTGTCATAGACGGCCAGAGTGATGAACATGAGTTTTTACTCTCTGCTCGCGAACTGCTTTGGGCCCCTGAAATAGATGGAGAGATCTATGTCAATGACAGAAGTGACGAGAGTGCGGATCTAGAATTTGCCAAGCCTTATGAAGCTAAAATTACAGAACTTGTCGGTGATATTTTAACTGCAACTGTAAACAATGATCAAAAAAACAACTAAAGAACTTCTCAAATCTTCAAAAAATCTTCTTGCCTTCTCGGCAGGAGTAGATTCAAGTGCACTTTTCTTTATACTTGTAAATGCAGAGATCCCTTTTGATATTGCTATAGTTGATTATGCTCTGCGAGTTCAGAGTAAAGAAGAGACAGCCTATGCACAAAAACTTGCAAAACAATACGGCAAAAAATGTTTTATAAAAAAAGCGAAAAAGATCACAAAAAATTTTGAAGCCACAGCACGTGAGATCCGCTACACTTTTTTTGAAGAGCTTATAGAAGCATATCACTATGACAACCTCATCACTGCTCATCATCTCGGTGATAGGTTTGAGTGGTTTTTAATGCAATTTTGCAAAGGAGCCGGTTGTGCAGAACTCAGTGGTATGCAGGAGATTGAGGTTAATAGCCGTTACCGTTTAATTCGTCCACTTATCGATCAGGATAAAAGCGATCTGGTCCTCTATCTTGAAAAAAACTCCCTGCACTATTTTCTAGACAGTAGTAACGAAGATGAAACCTACACCCGGAACTACTTTCGAAAACACCATGCAACACCCCTTCTTGCAAAATATAAATCCGGTATTCAAAAAAGTTTTCACTATATAGACAAAGATAATGAATTACTCATTCAAAAATGTGAAATAAAAAAGATCAATCAACTTGCCTGTTTTAAAGCACAAAACAAGCGATCAGATATCTATCATATAGACAAATATCTCAAATCAAACGCACATATAATGACACACGCAGAGAGAAAACTTCTAGAAGAGAAAAAAAGTAGTGTCATTGGCCGAAAATATATTGTTACACAAGTAAAAGAGTATATTTGTATTGCACCCTATCTACAGACAAAAGGCTTTACAAAAGCATTTAAAGAGAAAATGAGACAAGCTCAAATTGACCCAAAACTTCGTCCCTACTTAGCAGAAGATCCTGAAGCCGAACTCTTTTTATTGCGATTGTTTTCATAAACTTTCATGGTAAAAGAGGATCGTATCATCTCTGAGTCCCGTATAAATTTAATAGGAAAATTCACACCAATAATCCAATCACCCTTATTCAGTGCATCTAAAAAATCATAAAAATTTGTAGGAGAAGCTATATGTGAGGTTGTATTGACTTCATATACGCTAAACCCCTCTTCATCCGCCACTCTATTGATTTTTGTAATTCGTAAAGAAGAAAAATGTGATTTATACTGCTTTTCAAAACGCTTCGGAGAAAAAGGTCTGTCAAACGCAGTAATTATGGTACGATTTTTACTCTGTAGATTTTTCAAAGTATCTAATGTTTCATCATGAAAATTTTTATATTTATCGTGCTCTTGCTGAGCTTTTTTTAACTCTACTCTTTTTATTCTATAGTTCTTTCCCTCTGGTATTAAGAGAGAAAAAGAGAATATTAAAACAAATAAAAAAAGAAATACAGAGAGCAGCAGTATGTAGATCTGATGACGGGATATATTAATTTTCACTCTCTAACTCCTCATTTTCATCTTCATTAATATAATTTGTAGAGACAAAACGCAGCCATCCGTTTTCCTGCGGATAAAAGCTTGTATAGGTCTTTTGAAAAATAGAGCGCAACGGTGCAAGCAACATAAAATTATAAACATCTTTACTTGGAGTAATTCCATACAGAATAAGTCCGTTGTTTAGCAGTTCGGCTCGAGAGAGTGTAATACGCTGTGGTACAAGGTCAAAGAGATTAGCCATTGAATCTTTTAATACAATATTTTGGGTAAATACCTTTTCTGCCAAAGATTTTTGCTGTTTAATATATGCTATTTTTTGATCCATCTTATCTATACTCTCTTGAAGATCTATCTTGTTGTTTATAAGTTCTTGACGATCCTGATCAAATGTATAGTTTTTAAAAAGTAAAAAAGCATATGTAGAAAAAAGCATAATTAAAGTCATTGAGAAGAATGTGACAATCAGCTGTACATCAGGTGTAAAAGGAGTCTTTTTTCGTGGTTTTATATAACTGTATTTCATAAACCAAGCTCCTCTTTTGCAAGCTCACATATCTCTGCATCTATCTCAATATGGCGAATATATACATTTAAAAACATCTCTTCTTCAAGATATCTCTTTAACTCTCTGCTTACACCAACACCATCTGATATATACATATTTTCTAAAAACTGGCTCTCATAGCGTTCATCTTTATAATAGTTTGCGATAGAAGTCTGTATTAAAGAGAAGCGTTGATAATCTTCATTAAAATCATCTTCATCTGCCTCATCCAAAACATTTTCACTCTCAAGCAACTCCTCTTCAACATCTTTAGAATCAAATTCATCAATATCTTCAAGTGTATCAAGATCTTCAATATCGCCAAAATCTTCTAATTCAATGCCATCATCTTCTACATCCATACTCTCAAGATCAATACCCTCGTCAAGGTCTAAATCATCATCATTATGAATCTCGTCTGCAAGTAAAACTTCATCAAGTTCAGAAACACTCTGCATATCAAGATGTTCTCCATAAAGAAGCTTTCCGCTTTCAAAAACAGCCACAGAGATGTAGTTCTCCTCTATTAATGCATAAATAGCAAGCTTACCCTCTATTTTATCCTTAAAAAAAGTATTGATAATAGCAAAAGGAGAGAAGAGAAAATCAACACCTATATCTTTATAAATCTTCTCTGTTTCATAAATTTCTGATTTTGCAGTATAGTAAGCCCATCTGTTCTCAACACATTTATACTCACAATCACTCAGATCATAATAATAACGCAACTCCTGCTTAGAACAAGCCGGTAATGCTCCTTGAACCAAAGCTCTATCTAAAAGTGAAACATAAAAATATGGGGACTCTTTTATATAGGTCTGAATAAACTGCAGCATTTTCTCATTCACTGCAACAGTATCAAACTCTTCATGAACACTGCTTATTGTCCCTTTTTTTGAACACAATTCTATATACACAAGAGTTGATGCACGCTTTACAACTATATTGATAAGTACTTTTGGGTATAAAGCTTCAAATATTTTTGCAAGCACTGCTAACTATCCTTACACAAAGGATGTGCTTTGTTATAATTTTGCTGTTTCAATGCACTACCTAATTTTGTATATATTTGTGTTGTAGCCATAGAAGAGTGACCTAACAACTCACTAACATCGACAATCGGTGCACCACTGTTTAGAAGTGCGGTTGCATACGAATGGCGAAGCTGGTGTGGCGTTACTTTTAAAGCAACACGACTAAAGACTTTAGTAATCATATATCTTAGACTATTTTCGCTTAATCTTTCGCCATTTTTCTCAAAAAGATATTTTTTTACCATAAAATTTGACAAATATTCATCAATGAGTTTTTTTACATCCTCAAGAAGCGGAACATCTCTCTCTTTATTGCCTTTCCCCCGCACTCTAATCCACTCACTGCCAATATTACGCAACTCTAATGCAGCCAATTCAGAGATCCGCAATCCCAAAGTATACAAGAGTAAAACAACTACTCTCTCTTGTAAAGAAGCCTTTTGCAAAGCCTCCATTATATGCTCATGAGAGATTGGCTTTGGCAGTGTTTTTGCAACTTTTATACTCTCATCAGCCTGTAATACAACATGCATCTCCCTCTCATTAAGATACTTTACAAAACTTCGGATCGCACTGAGTTTTTTAGAAATTGTTTTTGCGTTAAGATGGGCAATCTTAAGACGATAGGGCATTAAATTTATTAAAATCATATCACTATCTGTAATAATCTCAATATGTTTCAAAGCCTCACAAAGAGCTTCATTATAACTTTTGAGTGTAAGTTTAGAGTAACCTCTGTGATTTTGCAGATACTCTAAAAATTCTTCTCTTCTCTTATCTAGTAACTTTTTCAAGAATTTGCTCAAAATTTTTATAGTATCTTGCAGCTTCCTCAACAAGAGCTCGATCTGTTATAACACTAGGAGCCAGTTTGCTGTATGAGTCAACCATAATTTCACTCATCATCTTAATCTTTGCACGATCAGCATCAGATATACTCTCCTTTGCGATAATCTCACTTATAACTTTGAGATACTCTTTTGCCTGATCAATATATTTTTGATATTTCATAGAAGTTTTTGATTGTGCCATTATAGTTGAGGCCATACGGTTATAGACATCAAGACTAAAAGCTTCATTTGCGAGTTCATATGCTTTTTGATAGTTACCTGTTTCATAATAATATTTAGCTTCCAATGATTTTTCATAAGAAGGATTTATCAAAAAGTAGATAGCCATTATTACAATCAAGCTTACAGCTACAAGCGGAAAAAGAATTTTAGCTTTCATGTTGTAAGAGTCCCTCTTTGAGTAGATTTCGGGCATCTTCCAATGCCATTCCGCTGAGATCTATTGCATCACTTGCATAATAGTTGAGTGTACCAAAAGGCTTTGGTATAGTAAACTTATCCCAAGAGTTCAACTGCCAAAATTTTGTCGGCTTCATCTCAACCAAAACAACTTTTGCTTTTGTCTTTTGTGCCATAACAATAATACCGTCAGCAATTTCATGACGAGGTCCTTTGGGACCATCAGGAGTGATCCCTATATCATACCCCTCTTTTATGCTTTTTATAGCCTGAATCAAAACACGTGCAGGATTTTTATCGCTTGATCCTGAAAGCGTTCCAAGTCCAAAATATTTTATAGTTCGAGAGATAAGTTCACCGTCAAAGTGAGGAGAGATAAGTACTTTTGCATGAGGTTTTTTACGGTAGTATTTGTAGAGATATGGCAGCATTAAAAGCTCTCCGTGCCAACAGGCAAAGATGACCGGTTCATCAGTGATTGTATCTGGAGCATAAAAGTTCTTTTTGTTTGTCAAGTATAAAAAACGGATAAGTAGTGAGCCTATAAATGGAACAAACAAAAGTGCCAAAGCACGACTTATCTTTTTACCCAACGATCTCACCTGTATAGATTGTACGGGCGATTTGAGTGATTTTCACATCTCGAAACTCCCCTAAAAGCTCTTCTGAACCTTTTACTTTTATCACTAGATTATTATCTGTCCTGCCAGATACATAACCATCGGCATTTAGATCTTCAAAGTAGACTTCATAGACTTTACCAAGCTGTGTTTTACTCTTTTCATCTAGTAACTCTGTATAGAGTGCCTGAAGATATGAGAGTCGTTCTGATGCAACAGCAGGATCAACAACATTTTCATAATGTTGTGCTTCAGTTTCAGGTCGTGGAGAGTACTTAAATGAAAAAACCTGATCAAATTTAACCTGTTTCATCACATCTATCGTCTCAGCAAAATCTTCATCACTCTCACCCGGAAATGCAACGATGATATCTGTAGAAATACTTACTTCAGGGCAGATTGAGCGAAGTTTTTCTACGCGGTTTAAAAACCACTCTTTTGAGTAACCACGTTTCATATCTTTAAGCACTTTGGTACTCCCACTTTGGAGCGGCATATGCATAGATTTACAGATCTTAGGATTGTTTGCAAACTCTTCAATAAACTCATCATCCATATGAAAAGGGTGTGGAGAGGTAAAACGAATGCGTCTTAGCCCCTCTATCTTTGAGAGTCGTCGTAAAAGCTCTGTAAAGTTTACTTTTTCATGATCACTTGATGAAAATCTACGCCCATAATTGTTGACATTTTGTCCAAGTAAGAAGATCTCTTTTGCACCGTTGTCAACAGCACGCTGTGCCTCTTTGATGATCAATTCATCAGGAATGGAGATCTCTTCACCGCGTGTCTTTGGAACAATACAGAATGTACACTGTTTGTCACAGCCAATCGAGATATTTATGTAGGCTTTAAAAGGAGATGTTCTAAAATCATCAAAAGCAAATTCACTCTCATCATAATTAATGTCAATCTCAACTGCTTTTTCTTTGTTTAAAACCTCACGAATCTTCGATACATTTCGTGCACCCAAAACAAAACTGACATAAGGAGCACGTTTGATGATCTCTTCACCAAGATGTGAAGCTGTACAGCCACACACTCCGATCTTTGCACCCTCTTTTTTCTTTTTATTGAAAACACCGAGTTCTGAAAAGAGTTTGGCAACCGGTTTTTCACGAACTGAACAGGTGTTAATTAAAATCAGATCTGCACTTGGCATATCATTTGTAGTCTCATACCCCTCTTTTTCAAGAGCCGCTATCATATGTTCAGAGTCACGAGAGTTCATCGCGCAACCGAGTGTTTCAATAAAAAGTTTTTTACTCATAAGATTCCCGTTTAGCTCATTATGTGAACTTGGTACATATAGTCATTATCTGCTAATCCGTACTTCACTTCACTCATATAAAAACTTTTTCCCTGAGCTTCAAAATGATCCTGTAGTGCTAAAAGATCTTTATGAGAGTTCTCTCTGTCAAAGTAAAAAATCACACTGTTATCTTTTGCAACTTTCTCTTCGATTTTCGCCAAATCAATCTTTTTTGGTTTTGCATCAAGATCTGTTCTTGCTAATTTTAAATCCATTGGATATATTCCTTATTCATAATTTTAAAAGTTTTGCATTATACTTAAATTCTACTAAAAAGCTGATTAAAGATGTTTTTAGAAGAATTTAAGTATAATATCCTACTTCATTAAGAAATCCCCACATCAAAATTATTATTGTCAAAAGATTTCTTAAAAATTCAAGGAAATAAACTATGGAAAAAATATTAGATATCGCAGAAGCGATCGGCCATGAAAAAGGGCTACAACCAGAAAAAGTACTCGAAGCATTAAAAACTGCTTTTATTCAAACAGCAAAAAGAGTTATCAATCCAAACTTCGCGTTTGAAGCAGTTATTGACGAAGATACAAAAAACATAAGAATAGTACAAACTATCACTGTAGTAGCAGATGACGATGAGAGACTCCAGGATGAGGAGACTGCACCGGCTTACATCTCGATCACAGAAGCAAGAGAGTATGACGATCAGGTAGAACTAGGAGATCAACTCCAAATTGATCATGACCTCGAAGATTATGGAAGAACTGCAGCTTCTGGTCTTCACCGTGAGATCGAGTACCATATTCAAAGACTTGTAGAAGATGAAGTCTACAATAAATACAAATCAAAAGTAGGTACACTTGTAAGCGGCCGTGTAACACGTGTCGATGCTCAAAATGCTACATACATTGAAGTAGATGAGATCCGCGCGGTTCTTCCAATGAAAAGCCGTATTAAAGGTGAAGTTTTTGAAGTGGGTGATCACATCAAAGCAGTTGTTCGTCGTGTAAATATGGATAAAGAGCATGGTATTCAGATCGAGCTTTCTCGTACAAGTCCAAAATTTTTAGAAGCACTTTTAGAACTTGAAGTTCCTGAGATTGCTGATGGTACGGTTATTATTGAAAAGTCAGCACGTATTCCTGGTGAGAGAGCAAAAATAGCAGTCCTCTCAACTCATCCTCAAGTTGATGCAGTAGGAGCTACTGTCGGTGTTAAAGGTGTGCGTATCAACTCAGTAAGTGCTGAGTTAATCGGTGAAAATATCGACTGTATAGAATACACAAATATTCCTGAGCTATTTGTATCTCGTGTTATGAGTCCTGCTATTATCTCTCATGTTGAAATTGTAAAAAATGAAGATGGTGAAAATGAAAAAGCAATTATCACACTTCCAGGTGATCAAAAATCAAAAGCAATTGGTAAAAGCGGTATAAATATTCGCTTGGCTTCTATGCTGACTGGCATGCAAATCGAACTCATCGAAACAGATGCAGTAACGAATGAAGATGGAGAGATTCAAGAAAAAAAAGATGGTGTTGATGCACTTGAGGCACTCTTTAACTAAATACAAAACAAGAGGTCTATCCTCTTGTTAATTACTACATCCTGTTCATATATGGATTTAACTTCAACAACACCAAATCTGCCAACATATTTCCAAGCAGTGTTAAAAAAGCTGTTATCATTAAAATTCCCATAATAATAGGATAATCTCTAGAGAGTGCAGAGATATAAAAGAGCTGTCCCATCCCTTCAATTCCAAATATTGACTCCAGAATAACACTTCCTCCTATAAGCCCCGGCAAAGAGAGACCAAGCAGTGTAATAATTGGCGGCATCAAATTTGGCAATATATAGTATCGAAGTAGTTTTTTATTATCAAGTCCACGTGATTTTGCAAAGTAGTAGTAATCACTTTTGAGTATCTCTAATGTGAGCGATCGGATATAGATAATCATACTTCCAAGACCTACAAAGATCATTACGCCTACCGGAAGTGTAAGATGCCATATTATATCTAAAATATTTGCAAATCCCTCTTTTGCTTCTATTGAGTGGAGTCCTGCAATAGGAAACAAAGAGAGTTTGATCGAAAAAAATATAATAAATAACAGTGCAAGATAAAATGATGGCATTGAAAAAGATAATAGCGAAAGCTGACGAATAATATAGTCAGCTTTTTTCTCATACTCCATAGCTGCTTTTATTCCAAGATATAAAGAGAGAAAAAATACAAAAAGAAGTGCAATAAAATTCATCCAAAGTGTTACAGGAAGACGTTTTAGTATCTCACTGCTTACATCCTGACCACTGACAAAGGAGATCCCAAAATTAAGTGTGAGAATATTTTTCATCCATTCATAATACTGTTGCAAAAGTGGTTTATCAAGTCCATAAACAGCTTTGAGTTTAGCGATGGCCTCTTTTGTCATATTTGGATTGAGCTCTCCTGCTCCAAAAAAAGAGTTTGGTGCTGCATGAATAGCTAGAAATGAGATAATTGAGATAAGCAGTAACATAAAAAGTATATAAGATATTTTTGTCAATAATAATTTCATAAAAAAATTATATCATAAAGAGATGGAGTTCAATAGAGATAGAAGATATTATCTCCCAAAAAGGGAGATAATTTGGTTCAAATTTCGAGTTTAGACTAGAAGTTTAAAGTAAGGTAAGCTTGCGCTCTGTTTTCTGTTTTTTTACCATTACGTCCGTCATTGTCAGTAATGTAGTTTCCACCAAGTCCATCGTCCATTTTAGTATAGATATATGCGATTGTAGCATCTAATGGGCCAAATGATTTGCTTGCAGTTACAGCAATTTCATCCATAGTAGCAGCTGCACCAGCTCCTTTATGATCTACATCTGCATGTGTATA
>Ga0256837_1000692_pt1 | contig 26861 bp, 21 predicted proteins | sample 4562384metaG_FD_185976 | JGI IMG/M metagenome (GOLD analysis project Ga0256837, IMG submission 185976) | Hydrothermal vent microbial communities from Guaymas Basin, Mexico - 4561-384 | ecosystem: Environmental > Aquatic > Marine > Hydrothermal vents | place: Mexico: Guaymas Basin | collected... | reverse complement strand
CGCTTGTTTTATCATTGTTTGTTGTAATCCATCAAAATTAGACTGATCTAATAGCTCACAGGCAATGATATGATTACGATTGTTTTTTGTATAGTTACTTTGTGGTATGGGAAAAAAAAATATTTGGCATCTACTTCTAATAGTTTGAATTAAGTTGCGTTGATTGTTTGTTATTAAAATAAAAAAAGTTTGTTTAGGCGGTTCTTCTAAACTTTTTAATAATGCGTTTGCACTACTTTGGTTAATTAAATGTGCATCATTTATAATAAATATTTTGGTATGCGATAGCATTGGGCTTACCCAAGCTTGGTTAATAATTTCTCTTATTTGCTCTACTTTAATATATTGCCCATCTGGTTGTAATACATGAAAATCAGGGTGAGTAATATTGTCTGGTTCTTTTATATGTAATTGTAAAATTGCTTTACAAGACTGGCACTGTCCACAAGCTTTGTAATTTGAGGCGTCTAAACAAAGTAAGTCTTTGGCTAAATTGTAACTAGCTAATTTGCGACCAGAGCCATCTATACCACTAAAAATTAACGCATGTGATATGTGTTGATTTTTTAAAGCCTTGTCTAAAACATTTTGAATTTGATTAGGTACGGGCGCTAACATTATATATTAATACAATTTTTACCATCATTTTTAGCAAGGTACATTAATCGATCAGCCTTGTTGATTTGATGCTCTAGTGTATCTATATTATTGTCTGCAATGCCAATTGATACAGAAAGTTGTACAAATTTGCTTTTGTTGTCAAACATCAAAGGGCTATTATTGATGTTTTTTCTGATAAGTTCACAAATATCTTTAGCATCATTTATATTGGCTTCACCTAAAATACAAAATTCTTCACCGCCAATGCGCGCAACAAAAGCATCGTCAGCAATAGTTTTCTTTAAGATTTTACTGATGTGTTGTATTGCTAAGTCGCCTATTGCATGACCATATTTATCGTTAATGGTTTTAAACGAATCGATATCTAACATTGCACAAAATAAATCTGTTTTATTTGTTTGAGCTTGTTTAAAAAGTTCTTCGCCATGTTCATAAAAATAACGGCGATTATATAAGCCAGTTAAGTAATCTTTAATAGATAAATCTTTAAATTTGGTTAGATTATTAACAATGTCAATACATTGATTAACACGACAGTAAAATTCTTCTATCATGAAAGAATCTTTAACAATAAAATCATTAGCGCCATTTTTAATAAATTTAGCACCTAAGCTTTTATTGCTTGAAGACGATAACCCAATAATAGCCATTTCTTCCATTGAAAACTTACTTCTAATTTTTTGGCATAAGATACAACCATCTATTTGTGGCATTTCAAAATCTGTAAGCACAAGATTTATTTCTGGATATTTATTGATAATTTCCATCGCATTTTTAGCATCAGGAGCAGTAAGCACTCGATATTTTTGTATTTGTAATAATTCGCTTAGCTTATTGCGGTACATAGAAGAGTCATCTACAACTAAAACTAAACAGTCTTCATTTTTTTGAATACGATTAATAGCGTTAATTATATATGTAATACTGTTAGGGTCGTCTTTTAAGATATAGTCTGCTACTTCTTTTTTCCAGACTTGTTCTCGTACGGCATCGCTTAAATTACCAGTAAACACAAAAGATGTAATACCATAATCTACCACTAGATCAACAATTTCGCCATGGTGTGCATCGGGTAGGTTTAAATCTAATAGTGCTAAAGAAAACCCACCTTTTTGTTTTTGTAATGCATTTTTTGTGTCGGCAAGGGTTTTAGTCCATGTAACTTTAGCATTACATTGGTTTTCTATTTTGGCTTTTGTCATTTTGCCAAACATATTACTGTCTTCAACTAATAAGATTTCTTGCATAATTCCCTCGCTAAAATGATACTTAATACTATTTTGTTTGTTCTAAAAAAAGCACAATTTGATTAGTAATATAATTTATAGATTCTTGTGCAGAAATTACAATAGAAGGTTTGACTTTGTCCACATAGGTCAAATAACCTTGTCTAACATTTGTGTGAAATTTTAACCCCTTTGCTTCCATACGGTCGGGATTATTGCCAACACGTTTGAGTCCAATTTCTGGTGGAACATCTAAAACTATAGTTGCTTTAGGTTGAATATCTTTTACAGCTAATGTAGCACAATTTAAAATATCTTTTATATTTATGCCACCAGCTAATCCTTGATATACAATTGTCGACAACAAAAAACGCTCTGAAATCACACAGTAACCTTGTTGTAATAATGGCTTTACTTTTTCAGTTACAAATTGTGCTCTAGCTGCCATATATAAAAACAATTCGGTTTCTACACTCATTTTTTGATGTGTATTATCTAATAAAATTTTTCTGATGGCTTCGCCTATAAGTGTACCACCTGGTTCTCTAGTGATAACAGCTTTAACGCCTTGTGAAGATAGTTCTTCACAAAGACGTTGAGCTTGAGTGCTTTTGCCACCACCGTCAGGACCTTCTAATACAATAAATTGGCCGGCTAAATGTGTTAAATTTGACATTATACTTTTAATGTTGCACCACTGGAAATTTCATCAGCATATTTATCTAAAAAGGGTTTAACCCAATTGTCTAAAAATGTGTGGGTTTGTTCTTCCGCACGTCCCGTATATCGTTTTGCATCTTTTAGAGTTTCGATTTGGTCTTTAGCTCCGGTAAATAGTGGCTCATTGGCAATTAAGTCCAACAAGGGGTTGTCTTTGCCTTCGTCATTAATGGCAGTGGCTGCCATCATAGAAAATTCACGTATTTTTTCATGTAGTTCTTGACGGTCTGCCCCATGTTTTGAAGCCTCCATCATAATGTCTTCAGTCATCATAAAAGGTAGTTCTTGATTTAGATGTTTTTCGATTACTTTTTCATGCACTACTAAGCCACTAGCTACATTTTCAACTATACTTAAAATAGCATCAACGGCTAAAAAGGCTTCTGGTATAGCGATACGTTTATTGGCGCTATCATCTAATGTGCGTTCAAACCATTGGGTGGCAGCTGTAAATGCGGGATTTAAACTGTCAACAATAACGTATCGCGATAATGCGCAAATACGTTCAGACCGCATAGGGTTGCGTTTATAAGCCATAGCTGATGAGCCTATTTGGTTTTTTTCAAATGGTTCTTCAATTTCTTTTTTATGTTGTAGCAGACGTATATCATTGGCAAATTTAGATGCAGATTGAGCTAATGCAGACATTAAGGTTAAGCTTCTAGCATCAGTTTTACGGCTATATGTTTGACCTGTAACAGGTATAACTTCATCAAAGCCCATATCTTTAGCAACATTGGTAGCTAAAATATCTATTTTTTGATTATCGCCATTAAATAGCTGTACAAAACTGGCTTGAGTTCCAGTTGTGCCTTTAACGCCACGAAAACGCAAAGTTTCTAGGTTAAACTCTAGTTCTTCTAAATCGGTTAAAAATTCATATAGCCATAATGTGGCACGTTTTCCTACAGTTGTAGGTTGGGCGCTTTGAAAATGTGTAAAACCTAAAGTGGGTAAGCCGGCATATTCTTTAGCAAATAAAGCTAATGCATTAATAACACTGATTAAACGTTTACGAATAATCAATAAACCATCACGAATTTGAACCAAATCTGTATTATCACCTACAAATGCTGAGGTAGCTCCAAGGTGAATAATACCTTTTGCATTAGGTGCTGCTTCACCAAAAGTATGTACATGAGCCATCACATCATGACGAAATTTCTTTTCAAAAGCAGCGGCAGTTTCATAATTTATATTTTCGGCGTTTGCTTTTAATTCGGCTATTTGTTCGTCACTAATATCAATGCCTAGTTCTTTTTCGCGTTCTGCAAGCGAAATCCACATTTGACGCCAAGTGCGAAATTTTTTGTTATCAGAAAAGTTGTACAACATTTCATCGCTGGCATAGCGTGATGAAAGAGGAGAAGAATAAGTGTCGTGATTATTCATCATTTTTCCTTTCAAGGGATGTAGCATTTGTAGGGCTACTGGTTGGGGTTAAATTTGATTTTCGATATTGGTTGACTAAGTTTTTAAATGCTTGTCCACGTTCTTCAAAGTCTTTAAACAATCCAAAGCTAGCAGAACCAGGGCTTAATAAAATTGTATCGTTGGCTTGCGCTATTTCAATTGCTTTATTAAAAGCTGTTTCTAAATCTTTTTCATAACAAATAATTTTTGTTGTATTGGTGTTTTCGCTTTCTTTGGCTTTGCGTAAATGCCTGCCTATTTTATGTGAAGTGTCACCAAATAAAAACGCATATTTTAAATGTGGTGCGGCTTGTGTAGCCGCTGTTTTAAAGTCGGCACCTTTGTCATATCCACCAGCTAGTAAAATAACATTATTGTCAAAAGCACGACAAGCCGCAGACATAGATTCGGGTGTGGTTGATTTGGAGTCGTTTATAAAGGTTATATTATTATGTGTGCCTAAGTTTTCTAGACGGTGAGCTAGTGGTTTATAATTTTGTATAGCTGAGATAATTTTTGGTATACTTACGCCAGAAAGATATGCAGATGTGATAGCGGCCATAATATTGCTAAGGTTATGCTTGCCTTTTAATGTGTGCGAAGGTAGTTCAAATAATATTTTATCTATACCGTTTTTGCGTAGTATCACATTGTTATTTTGTAAAAAATAACCTTCTATCGCTTGGCTACACGAAAAGAAAACCGTTTGAGCAGGACAGCGTTGACCCCAATCGGCTAAAGTTTTATCATCATAATTTAAAATAGCTAAATCGTCTTTGTGTTGATACTTTAAAATATTGTATTTAGCTTTGGCGTATTCGCTCATTGTGCGATGCCAATCCAGATGGTTGGGTGATAAATTTGTAATAATAGCAATGCTAGGAGAAATTCCCATCCAACTTAATCTATCTAATTGAAAACTGCTAAGCTCTAATACTACCGAATCATCGTCTGTTAAATAGTCTAGGCGATGTAAAAATGGCTCACCTAGATTGCCGGCAATTAAGGTGTCATTATCTTGCAGTTTTAGCATATTGCCAAGCAATGTGGTTGTTGTGGTTTTGCCATTAGAGCCAGTAACGCCCATAACTTTTGCAGGTGTATGTCTTAAAAAATAATTAATATCGGCGTCTAGTTCTACACCTATATCTTTGGCAGTTTTTAATATCTTGGCATTTGGTTTAATGGCTGGATTAACAAATACAATATCGGCTTTTTCGATATCCTTTGGTTGGTGTTCTTCAAAATTAAATGTTATATTTAGATCGTCCAAGGCTTGTATAGATTTGGATAACTCGGCTTTATCGCCAGAGTCGCTTACGCTTACCTTTGCGCCATGTTCGGCTAGATATCTAATTAATGATGTGCCACCGCCAAATCTTCCCAACCCTAAAACAGTTATATTTTTATCTCTTAGTCTATTAAAACTTTCTAAATTAGAGATATAATCTCGGTGGTATTCTGGTGTGGTAACACGTATCTCAGAAAATGATGAACCCTGATATATCAATATCTTTTTTTGTTTGGCTAGTTCTAAAATAGATATAAAAGTTCCAGCCATATATACTCGACTAGCATTTGTTGGAAATAGCTCTTCAAAACGAATGCTATGTTTTTGTTTGACTAAATCTATCACCAAAAACATATGTTTTTCTTGAGATATATTGTCGTCAATAATTGTGGTTGTGGGGGTTTCAGTATGTTTAATTAAATTTTGGTAGGCAGCAAATAAATCAAATAAACCAATATTGCCTAGTTCTATAGGCTTTTCTACCTTATCACTTTCTTGTATCGTTGATATGCTTGGTCGCCCAAATCTAGTGGCAGCTTTGTCAAAATTATCTCTTAAAAGTTGAGTGCGTTCTTTAAATTTGCGATATTCTAATAATTGTTTTACTAGACTTATGCGTGGGTCGTCAAATTCTTCTTCTTGTTCGTCTGTTTCTTCTTCTGGCAAAAGCATACGGCTTTTAATTTCCATTAAAGTGGATGCCATCACCATAAAATCACCAGCGATATTAATATCTAGTTCGTTCATGGTTTTGACATAATCCAGAAATTGATCGCATATTTTTAAAATAGGCACTTCGGTAATTTCTACTTCTTCTCGCTTAATTAAGTACAAAAGAAGATCCATAGGGCCTTCAAAACGATCTAAAGAAATGCGATATGTCATATACTATAAACAAACATTTTTTATATTAGGAATAAAACCAATTGTTTGGCGCATTTTATTTAAAATAGTTTCGGCACGTTTATTAGCTTCTTCTTGGCCACGTTTTAAAATAATATTTAGTTCTGTGTTGTCTTGGCGTAATTGATTAAAACGTTCTTGTACTGGTTGTAGAAATTCTATTACAGCTTCTGCCAAGTCTATTTTAAGATGACCATACATTTTGCCTTCGTAGTTTTTTTCTATATCGGCAATACTTTCGCCAGTTACACAATGTCTAATTTCTATTAAATTAGAAATAGCAGGTTTGGTTTCAGGCTCATAGCGTATTGTGTCGCCAGAGTCAGTTACTGCCTTTTTAAATTTTTTCATAATCACTTTTGGGTCGTCTAATAAACCAATATAGTTGTTAACATTTTTATCTGATTTAGACATTTTAGAGTTAGGATCTTGTAAACTCATAATGCGCGCGCCTGATTTGGCGATATATGGTTCTGGGATTGTAAAAAGTTCTCCATGCCTGTTGTTGATTCTATTGGCAATGTCGCGAGTTAATTCTAAATGTTGTTTTTGGTCATGACCTACAGGCACTAAATCAGCATTGTAAAGTAAGATATCGGCAGCCATTAATACAGGATAACTATATAATCCAACATTAATATTTTTGGCATGTTTTTGGCTTTTATCTTTAAATTGTGTCATACGATTTAACTCGCCCATTTGTGTATAACAATTTAATAGCCAAGCTAGTTCTGCATGCCCAGAAACATGTGATTGCACGAAGATAGTATTTTGGTCAGGATTTATGCCACAAGCTATATATAGGGCAATAAAATCGTAACAATTTTTTAATAAGTCTTGAGGTTCTTGAGTTACAGTGATGGCGTGTAAGTCAGCCAACATAAAATAACAATTGTATTGATTTTGCAAATCCACCCAGTTGCGAATTGCACCTATATAATTGGCAATCATTAAATTGCCAGATGGTTGTATACCACTTAACAGTAAGGGTTTAGAGTTGTTTGTCATAATAAAAGCCCTAAAAGGGATAAATATTTATTATAACAAGTAAAATGTCTTTATGAAAGGACTAGCAAAGTAATTTTTTAAAATTGTCCAGTTGATAAAAGAACTAATGTACAAGCTATTTGCACGTTTATTCCTAAGGCTTGAAGTTTAGGGTAGACGTCAGGATTTTCTGTGCCAGGATTAAAAATTACCCTTTGTGGTTTTATGGCACAGATGTCTTTGATAATATCTGTTTGACGAGCAGAGCCGACATACATAGTTACAGTATCAATTTTTTCTGTAATATCAGCTAGCGATGCATAACATTTCTTGTTTAAAATTTCGCTTTTTCCAGGGGCAACAGGTATGGCTTGATGTCCTTTTTCTGTTAGCATTTGCATGGCTTTATACGAATACCTGTCTTCTTTTGGGCTTGCTCCTACTACTGCTACTGTTTGCATTGTTGGCTCCTATGTTGTTTTTGGCATATATTTTTTGCGTATTTTGGCTTGTTCAATAATTGAAAATATATTTTGCGCAACCCAGTATAGCATTAGACCTGATGGCATAGAATACATCATAAAGCCAAATACAAAAGGTATAAATTGCATCATTTTTTGTTGTTGTGCCATATTTGGGTCGGGACTTTTTGGTGTCATTTTTTGTTGAAAAAACATAGATGTCATCCAAAGTAATGGCAGTAAATTAAAAGTGTCACCTAAAATGGGTATTGTTGTGCCAAAGGCAAATAGGGCATCTGATTTTGATAAATCATCAATCCATAAAAAAGATGCATGGCGTACTTCAATAACTCGTGTTAAGGTGGTATATAAAGCAATATATACTGGCATTTGCAATAACATTGGCAAGCATCCCATCATTGGGTTGACTTCTTCTTGCTTAAAAAGTTTCATTTGTTCCATACCAAATTTTTGACGGTCATCACCGTATTTTTCTTTTAAGGCTTTTAGTTTAGGGCCTATTTTTTGCATGGCATACATAGATCGCATACCTTTGGCAGTTAAAGGGTGTAAGGCCAATTTTACTAATAATGTTACTAATAAAATTGCCAAGCCATAATTGCCGATAATGCTGTGGAATATATTGATAATTCCTATTAAAACCCCACAGATAGGGGCTAATCGTCCCAAGTGAGCCAGTGGTTCTAGGTCGGTATATGGTTTGGTGGCAAATAATTGACGGCTAATAGGCCCTAGATAAGTGTTAAATTTATATTGTTTTGTTTGTTGTGGGGCTAAATTCGTCATATTTGCTACTAATGTAGTGGCAAGTGATTCTTTGGATTTATCATCAGTTGGGTTTTTGATGTATGAACCGATAATTTGATGATATAACTTTGCGTTTTCTACCATTGAGGCGGCAACAAAGTATTTACTGCGTAGCGAAAACCATCTTAAACTACTATTGACGCTAGCTGTATAGCCATCTTCTTTGATATCTTTTAAGTCTTCATCTTTTAAATCAATATTGTTGTCATCATAAACCCCATAGACAAATGGCTTAGAGCTTGCACCCAACAAAGAATGAGGTGCAACTTTAATGCCTGCGGGACCATCCAGATATGGAGCGATAGCAATAGTGTTATTGGTTGGATTAGTAATGCTTGTATTTGTATGCAAATCGCCAGAATCGGTCAATGTAAAGGTTTTTGTAAGAATTAATCCGCTATTATCGGGTCTGATAAAAGTAACGCTGTTTGTTGAGGATTTTGCAACTTTCCAAGGTTGTAGTTGCGCATTATTGTGTAGTCTAACGCCAAAAGATGCGCGTCCATATTGATCGCTTAGTAATAAAAGAGGTTGAGTGTTTTTTGTGTCTTCAAAATATTTTTGCAACTCTACGCTTTTTACTACTGCGCCATTATTGGTTAATATTATTTTAACCACATCATTTTTTAAAATAATATCATCTACTATTTTAATGTTGGAAGGTTTTGGATGGGCTACAATGGGTTGGTTGGCACTTGTGATAGTATTTGGTATATTTATGTTATCTGTGCTTTTGTTTTGTGTAACCGTATTTGATGATGCTTGCTTAGTTTTAGGCTGTTGTACAGGCGGAGTAATGGATTTTAGATACCAAAAAGTAAAAAATATGGCAATAATAAGTATGATTGGGCGAGTTTTTTCCATGGACAACCTTTTTTTGGATATAAAATATAAAGCCTCACAGTAAACAGTTTCTAATTCTTTATGTCAATAGAGAACAAAACTGCAATTTTAAAATCGCAATTTAATTTTAGGTATATAAGTGATGTGTAAAACAATAGGTTCAAATTTGTTTACTATGCCACCTAGGCATAAAACTGGTTCTAAATTTGACCATGGGCTTGTTTTGATGTTGTGTGGCTCAACGGGTATGCTTGGTTCTGTAAGCTTATGCGCTAAAGCTGCGTTGCGCTCAGGTTGCGGTATGGTGCATTGTGCTATAGGTAAATCTTTACTTGTGCCATTATCTATCAAATTAACAGAACCTGTTTTGCATAGTATTGTCGAAACCACCGATGGCACACCAGCAATTAGTGCATTTACAGATATTGAGCGATTAAGTATTAGAAAAAACGCCTTGCTAATTGGTTGTGGTTTGTCACGCAATAAAAATACCGCCCAATTAGTTCATAAAATTATTTCTTGCATAGATATTGATACTGTTTTAGATGCAGATGGTATTAATGCTTTTGAAAATCATTTAGATTTATTAAAACAACATAAGGCTAATTTAGTGCTTACGCCCCACCAAGGAGAATGGCGACGGTTATTTGGCAAGTTATCAAGTGATGTTAATAAACGTGCAAATGCAATTAGTAAAATAGCTGTGGAGTTTAATATTAATATTATTTATAAAGGTTATCCTACTATTATAGTTTTTAACAATGGCAAATCAGTTATTATGCCAGTTGGTAATTCGGGGATGGCTACTGCGGGTAGTGGCGATGTTTTAGCGGGAATATTAAGTTCGTTAATTGCACAGGGTTGCAGTATGGATAAGGCAATTCCATTGTCTGTTTTTTTACATGGTAAAGCTGGTGATATGGCGTTAAATAAATCTAATCCATATTCTGTTATAGCCAGTGATATATTAGATAATATAAAAAATGCTATTAATACTGTTGTTGGCAACTAAGTCTTGCGTAAATATATAGCAAAAAATATTTAGTTTTGTATGTTTGTTTAATACATGTAAGGCTATTAATTTTTGTGGACTTAAAGCATTGTATTGTCTTATAATTGCAAAGTTACGTGTAATTATTATTTTGGAGAAAAAATGAAGTACGATATTGTTGTTGTAGGTGGTTCTGCTGCTGGTTTTGTGTCTGCAAAAACAGCTAAATTAAGCTTTCCTGACAAGAAGGTTTTAATTATTCGCAAAGAAGAAGTTTCTATGGTTCCCTGTGGCATTCCATATATATTTTCATCTTTAAAATCTATTGATGAAAACATAATGCCAATTACGCCAATTGAAAATGTAGGCGTTGATTTTTTGATTGAAGAAGTAACCAAAATTGATGTTGAAGCAAAAAATGTTATTACTACTAATCAAACGGTTGAATATGATAAGTTGGTTTTAGCAACTGGTTCAACTCCTTTTGTGCCACCAATTGCTGGTGTAGATCAAGATGGCGTATTTACAGTGCCAAAAAATTATGAGTATTTGAAAAGTAGCTTAGAAAGTATTAAAGCTGCTAAAAATATTGTAGTTATTGGAGCTGGATTTATTGGTGTGGAAGTTAGTGATGAACTTCGCCAAGCTGGTAAAAATGTAACTTTAGTTGAAGGTTTAGATAGAGTATTGCCTTTGGCTTTTGATAGTGATATATCGGGTAAGGTTTCGGATCAGTTGATTAAATCAGGTTTAAATATCAAGACTGGAGCTAAAGTTAAGCAAATATTAGGTGATGGCAAAGTAACTGGTGTTGAGCTTGAAGGTGGCGAAATTTTAGATGCGGAGGCTGTTATACTTTCTATAGGTTATAGGCCTAATACAGAGTTGGCTCAACAAGCTGGTTTGGATATTGGTAAACATAAAGCTATTTGGACAGACGAATATCAACGCACATCGGTTGCAGATGTATTTGCCGCTGGTGATTGTGCCGAGCATAAAGATTATTTTACTCGTAAGTCTACTAGGCTTATGTTAGCTTCTACCGCTGCCTTTGATGGACGTATTGCCGGTATGAGTTTATATGGTTTAAAAATTGTCAAAAAGAATCAAGGCACTATTTCAATTTTTTCTTCTGCAATTGATGGTCTAGCTATGGGTGCAGCTGGCATAACAGAGGACACTGCTAAAGCAGAGGGTTTTGAGGTTGTTGTTGGTACTGCAACGGCTGTCGATCGTCATCCTGGCAAAATAGAGGACACGTCTACTCAGAATGTAAAATTGATTTTCTCTAAAAACGAAGGTGTGCTTTTGGGTGCACAAGTTGTTACAGGTAAATCTGCTGGCGAATTAATTAATGTTTTGGGCATTGCTATTCAACAAAATATGACTGCGGTTGATTTGGTAACAATGCAAGTGGGTACTCATCCATTATTGACAGCTTCTCCAGTGGTTTATCCTGCAATTTTAGCGGCTAAACCAATCGCTAGAGATTTGTGTAATCGTTAAAATAAAAAACAAGTGTGGATGTATAATGTCCACACTTGTTTTGTCTATAATTGATTAATGCTATTGATAGCTTCTGTGCCAGTACAATGGCAGGCGTGAATCGTTTTTACATTTTTAGATAAATAATCAAATGTTTTGTTAAGTCGATTGGTGTCGCTGTGCAATAAGTGTAATCCTCCTTGCACGCTATTAATATCGTCAAGCCCTGTTAATTTTTTAAACCAATCGATAGTGTTTACTATGCCAGAATGACAACAGCCACAAATAATATTTAACTGATTATTATCGATAATACAAATTGACATATCGTCTTCAATAAAATCGGGATTTTGTTTGTTTGTATCTAAATAAAATGGTCCACCACAATCTTCAAAATCAGTTTTGCGTAAAATCTCTCCGCTGACCCATAGACAAGGAAGTAATTCTAAAGGTTTAGAACACCATATAATATTTGGATGTTCTATTAGTGCAATTTTATTTTGTTTGCTTAAACCAATATTTTTTACGGGCTTATCTGGGTGTATGGAATAACGTGGTATACACGCATTTTGGTGAACTATTATTTGTATATCTGGATTTAGATTAATAATTTTAGCAATATTACCGCCGTGATCATAATGTCCGTGACTCAAAATTAAGAAATCAATATTGTTTAAATCAATATTTAAAATTTTAGCATTTGTAAAAAGGGCGTTGTTTTGACCTGTATCAAATAAAATGCGTTTGTTTTTATATTCTATCAATGCCGAAAATCCATGTTCTATTTCTAATGGAGGAGATAGATAGTTATCGACTAAGATTGTGATTTTATAATTCATTTGGTTTCCTTTATCATTAATGCAAAAGGCAGAGCGCCTATACTTAATATGGCAGTGATTTGATAGGTGATTTTTAGTCCATACCAATCACCCCAATAACCTATTAAAAGAGATACTATAGAGCTCATGGCAAAGCTACTCATCATATAAAAGCCATTGGCAAGACTGGGATAGTTAGAGTTCATATCGTTAACCATTGCCATAAAAACAGGTGCACTAGCAAAAAATACTAAACCCATCGCCCCAATTAAAATCATTTGTATTAGTCCAGCAGTTATGGTGAAGCTATACATTAAAATAGGCGTAATTGCCATAATTAATACTACAATGCGTTTACGTCCAAATTTGTCGGATAAACTGCCTGCCATTAAAGTGCCTATAGCAGCAAAAATTTCTAGTAGTGCCAAAGAATATCCTGCTTTGGTAACGCTCATACCTTGTGCAACTAAATAACTTGGTAGAAATGTAGTTAAGGCTGTTTTAGAAAACGCGCGAAATAACAACATTGGTACAATAATAATAAATAGACTTTTCATTTGTTTGATAGCGTCAAAAATAGGTTCACGCGTTGGGTTATCTTTTTGTTTGTGCGGACGAACATCGGGTAATTTGCGGACTTGAAAATATAATATAGTGGTGGCAATTATGCCCAATGGTATTAATTTGTAAGTGCCGTCTAGTCCCCACATAGATATGGCAGAGATGATTAATAAAGGTCCTAATGTGCGGGCTAGTTCGCCGCCAAACATAAAAAAGCTCATTCCTGTTCCAATTTTATTACCAGAAACTGCACGCATAATAACAGGCGCACTAACGTGATAAATTGCACCAGAAAATCCAGTTATTAATAATAAAACAGCTAAAACAGTGATAGATGGGGCTATGCCTAATAGTCCCATTGCCAATATTGAAATAAGTGGAGATAAAATTAAAAACCACTTGATAATTAATTTATCGGCAATATATCCAAAGAACGGGTTTAATAAAGCAGGCGCTTTAGGTACTACTGCTAAAATGCCTGCTGTGGCATAACTGAAGCCTAGTTTCTCTGATAGTAAAGGGATTAATGGTGCAAAAAATGATGTAAAAATATCATGTAATGCATGAGATGAGGCTACAGTTATGACAGCTTTTTTTTGAAAACGCATTTTTAATGTGATTCACATCCTAGATGAGATGTGCAAACAGAGTCTTTACTTTGCAACTCTCCTTTAGCATAGCTTTGAGCTAATTGCATTGGGTCGATGGCTGGTGCACCAGTAATTACTGTGATGTTTTGCTTGTTTAAAATATCGATGGCGGCACCGCCAATGCCACCGGCAATAATAATGTTTACTTTTTCGTTTATCAACCATTTTGGAAGTACGCCAGGTTGATGTGGTGGTGCAGCCAATGTATTTATAAATGTTACGTTTTCGCCTTCTGTAGCAAAAAAACTAAATTCTTGGGCGTGTCCAAAATGCTGGTCTAGCGTTTGGTTGGTTGTGGGTATGGCAATTTTCATGGTGTCTCCTTGGTTTAAAAAACAGTTTTAAAAAAATTATTTAGGGCAATAGATGCCGATGTGTTTTTGTTTAAAATAAAACTTTCGCCTTTTAGTTGGGCATTGATAACTTCTTTGTCATATGGGATGCTCGGTGCGATTTTAATGTTATTTTTGCTGGCTAATTGATGCAATTTTTTGCTTAGTTCTGCATTAATATCTGCTTTATTTACGGTTAATGTTGCAGGGATATTAAAATGTTTGCATAGTTCTATAATGCGTTCAGTGTCATGGATTGCTGATACGGTTGGCTCGCTTACTAAAATTGCCTCAGTTACGCCGGTTAATGATGCTATGCTTTGGCAGCCAATCCCTGGAGGTCCATCAATTAAAATGGTTGTGGCGTTTTCGGTGTTGGCTAAGTCACGGGCTTTTTTTCTTATAGCAGTTACTAAGTGTCCAGAGTTTTCTCCGCCTGGCAATAATCCACCATGTACTAAAATGCCTGCAGGTGTTTGTGAAGTTTTAATATTGCCAACAAGTCGGTCTTTAAAAATTATTGAACGAGTTGGATAGCAAACCAAGTCGCAAACACCACAGCCTTCACATTTTTTGGAATTGATTCTAGTTTGTTCGCCATGGTTAAATGTTTCTATTGCCGAAAATCTACAAACTTTGACGCATTTGCCACAGCTTGTACAGGTATCTTGTTTGATACGCGCAATTTTACCGCTATAAAAATCGTTTTTATCAATTAGGGTTGGTTGTAAAATTTGATGTAAATTTGTAGCGTCAGTATCACAATCGGCGATAATGATTTTTTGCTTTTGTGATAGCATATTGCTTATGGCAGCCGTTATTGACGTTTTGCCAGTTCCGCCTTTGCCGCTTAATATAACAATTTCTTTTAACATTCTGCCTCCCATTTTGATACGGCTTCGGCTAATTTTTGCATAGGATTGTTTTGGGTATTAAAATGGCTTTCTAATTGCGATATTGGCTGGCAAGAGCTAGCTACATCGTAATACCATGGTATCTCGGCAAGTATTTCAATGTCGTGTTTTTGACAAAAATCTAATACGCATGTATTGCCCATGTTGCATCGGTTAATTACTACTCCAAATAATAATTCAAGCTCTTCACATACATCTACAACAGTTTCTAAATTGGCTAGCCCAAAAGGGGTGGGTTCGGCTACCAACACAATTGCATCTACTGCATTGGCAACGGCCATTAAAGAACATGCAGATCCGGGTGGCGAGTCGATAATTGTTGTTTTATTTTGTGGAGCGCGTTTTAAGAGCTCTTCTATTAGGGGGGTGGCGTGGCTAGATCCGATGGCGAGTTTGCCTTGAATAAGGCTGATGTTTTTGTTGTGTGCTAAGGTTGTTTCGCCAATTTCGTGTGGTGTTTCGCTTATGCAATTGATAGGGCATACCATACTGCAACCTCCACAGGCATGGCATAGTTCTGGAAAAACTGTTACGCCTTTTTTATTGAGTGATAGCGCATTGTAATTGCAAAATTTTACACAAGCGCCACATTTGCTACAGATGTCGTTGTCGATTACTGGTATTGGCAAACTGACGGGTTTTGACGCTTCGGTTGTAGATGCTTTAAAAAACAATAATTGGTTAGGCTCTTCTACATCGGCATCAATGAGGCTAACATGTTTGTCCTTGGCTATATAGTTTGCAAAGGTTCTGGCTATTGTGCTTTTGCCAGTTCCGCCTTTGCCAGAAGCAAAGGCTATTTTCATTTTTTTGCTTCCATTGTTTCTGGTGTGATTGATAAGCCAAGTTTAGGTGCAAATTGTAACAAGTTTTCTTTTATGCTTGGTAGGTCTGATAAAAATACTTGTATGTCGCTATCTGCTATTACTCGGCTAGCCTTAGGGCCAAGTGAGCCTGTGATGATTACATCTACACCCATATCGATGATGCTTTGTGCTGTGCTGATGCCAGCGCCTTGGGCAGCATTGGCGTTTTCTCGATTGTCAAAGCTATGCCATTTGTTGTCTTCAAAGATTTGGAAGTAAGATGCGCGTCCAAAATGACTGTCAAATGAATCGTCAATACTAGGGCCTTTGCAAGATATTGCTATTTTCATAATAAACTCCTTTAAAAAGTACACTGGTGCTAAGCGATAGGTGTGCCAATGTATGTAATAAATAGCGATAAGATATAAACAATGTGCTTGTAATTGTTTACGGGTTTACAGGTATTACGTGTAAATGTGAATAGGTAGCTGTTTTGCAACTGTAAACTGTAAATTAGTTGCAGTTTTGCAGTTTTATTTAATCCCTAATTTTTTCATTTTTCTAAATAATGTTGTTTTATGTATGCCAAGTTCATTTGCTGTTTTTAGTCGATGATTATTGTTGTTTTTTAAAGCTTGCATTATTGCGGTGCGTTCATTTTGTATTTTGCAATGTTGTAATGATGTTGTATTAAGTGTTTTTTTTTGTTCTAATTTTTGTAGTTCTTCTGGCAGGTGCGTTACCTGTATTAATCCATCTTGGCATAGTACAAAGGCTCTTTCGATAATGTTTTCTAGTTCTCTTACATTGCCGTGATAAGAATGGGATATTAATAAAGCTAAAGCAGATGGGCAAACCCCTTGAATATGTTTATTTTGACGTGTATTAAATTGATTAATAAAATGTTCGATTAGTAGTGGAATGTCTTCTTTGCGATCTTTTAGCGGCGGTAAACTTAATGGTACGACATTGAGTCGATAATATAAATCTTGCCTAAATAATCCCTTTTGTATTAAGTCAGGCAGATTTTGGTTTGTAGCAGCTATAATGCGTGCGTTTAATTGTTTGCTTTGATTTGATCCAAGTGGCTCGTAGATGTTTTCTTGTAGTACGCGTAATAGTTTGGCTTGCATAGCAGGAGGGATTTCACCGATTTCGTCTAAAAATAAAGTTCCTTGTCCGGCTACTTCTAGTCGCCCTTGCTTATTGGTATCGGCTCCAGTAAATGCACCGCGTACATAACCAAATAATTCTGCTTCTAATAATGTTTCGGGTAATGCGGCACAATTAAGTGCAACAAATGGAAAGTTACGTCTTGGGCCTAAATTGTGAATGGCTCTTGCAACTAATTCTTTGCCAGTTCCGGTTTGTGCTTGTATTAAAACAGAGCTGTCACTTCGGGCTAGAGCTGGAATTAATTCATGTAAATGTTGCATACTTTTGGCGTGGCTAATCATGTCGCCAATACTCACTTCGCCTTGTAATTCTTTGCGTAAGCTGTGTATTTCGCTTAAATCTCTAAATGTTTCAGCAACGCCTACTATATTGCTTTGTGTATCTCGCAATACGGCAGTGGATAGACTAATGGGTATTTTTTGCCCTTGCTGATTAATGATAAAACCAGAACGGCCAATAATTGGTTTGCCTGATTTGATTGTGGTTGATAGTGCACATTGATTTTGGCACATATCAGATTTAAAGACGCTATTACAACGTTTGCCAATGGCGTCTTGGCGTTTAATACCTGTTATGCGTTCGGCAGCTTTATTAAAAAAATTAATCTTCCAGTCCATATCAACAGTAAAAACCCCATCGCTGATACTTTCTAAAATCATTTCCGTATTAATATAACTGGGCATAACAGATTTGCCATAATTAGCTTTATACTAATTATGGCATGTTTAGATTAATCGCAAGGGCAAATTACCATTAATAAATCACCTTTATTAACAGCTTGTCCAGAGGTAGGGATAACCCTGACTATTTTAAAATTTTGTTCAGGATTATATAAGTATGCTTCTTCAGAGTTAAAAGAGTCTAAAGTTAATGGGCTAAATAATTTCATGGCTTCTAATAAACATATTGTTTGATTTGTCTTAATTATTGAACCTACAGGGGCAAAGCATGGTTCGGCAGGAGAAGGAGCATCGTAAAATACACCAGTAGAAGGGCTGATTACTTTGATTTCTTCGCTACCTTCTATTTCGATTGCAGAGCGATCTAAACTTATGGATGTATTGCCAGATGCTTTATCGCCTTCGGTAATCATTTCTTCGATATCAATATTCTCTAATAAGCCATTTAAATATTGAGTGTTGTATTTACCGTTACGGAATGTTTTGTCTTTTAAAATGCGTTTAACTAATGGGATGTTAGTGTGTACACCTTCTATGGATGTGCCTTCTAGTGCTTTTAATAAATTATCAGCGGCTTCGTTTCTATCCTTGCCAGTTGCGATAACTTGGGCTATTAAGGAGTCATAATAAGGTGTAATGGCTTTACCGGCATCAACCATTTTTACAATAGAAATATTGTCATTGGTTGGAATTTTAAATTTAGTAACATTTCCAGGAGTTGGTATAAATTTGATTTCGCCGTCATCTACGCTAGTGCGCTCGGCAGTGATGCGTGCTTCTATGGCATATCCGTTAGATGCGGGACTAATATCGCTGATGTCTGCTCCGCCGGCAATAGCAAATTGGCGAGCTACTATATCTACTCCGCTTGTTTTTTCTGTGACGGGATGTTCGACCTGCAAGCGGGTGTTTGTCTCCATAAAATAAACAGCATTGTTATCTAAATCATAGATAAATTCAACGGTACCAGCGCCTATGTAATCGATTTCGTTGGCGATTAACGCGGCGTATTTGTAAACGTCTTGTTCTAAGTTTTTAGGGAGCATTGTCGAGGCTGATTCTTCAATAATTTTTTGATTATTGCGTTGTACAGAACAATCACGCAATCCTAGTATGCGACAGTTACCGTGGGTATCTCGTAAAATTTGAATTTCTACATGACGTAAATTAGTTACAAATTTTTCTAAGTATACATCACCAGAGCCAAATGCTGCGCGAGCTTCTGAGGAAATAGTAAAAAATAATTCTCTAAAATCTTCGGGTTTTTCTACGACTTGTATACCTTTACCACCGCCACCATGTACAGCTTTTAATAATACTGGATAGCCTATTTTATCGGCAACTTGCATACCTGTTTCAAAGTCTGGCAAAATGCCGTGAGAGCCAGGTACTACAGGTACGCCACATCGCATAGAGGTATCGATAGCGTTTGATTTATTGCCCATTAATTCCATAGATGATGCCCAAGGTCCAATGAAATTTAACCCACGGTTACGGCACATATGAGCAAAATCGGCGTTTTCGGATAAAAAGCCAATGCCTGGATGAATTGCATCGACATTTTCTTGTTGTGCAATACGCAGTACAGACTCGGCATTTAGATAGCTTTCGTCAGGAGTGTTGCCACCAATACAGATTAATGTATCATTTTTGGTTAATTGTTCTGCGACGATTGAGTCCATATCAGGGTCGGATTGCACTAATACTACGGCAATGTTTTCTTGTTGGGCTATGCGGATTAATTTAGATGCCGTACAACCACGTGCGTGAATCAAAACTTTTTTAACTGGTTTTATCAATGAGCGTTCATCGGTAAAAGAGTTGTTTAAGTCTAATTCTTCTTGAACATAAGAGCCTTGCAATACTCGATTACAAACATCGCTAACAGTTTCGGATGGGATTGGGATATTTGGATCAATTTCACGCAGTTGAGCATCAATATCTGGGTTGAATGGATGCTTAACTAATCCTTGCATTGAACCTTCGTTAGTGGATAAATAATTAGATAAGGTAGTAGTGGTTGGCAAGTAACTAGGTACAACTATTTGTCCGGCAAATGGCATATTAGTACCACTAAAGTAATAAGTTTGTACTAATGGGTGTGTTACAAAAGATGCTTGTGCGCCACCAGTACAATCGCCAAATCCAAAGCATATTACAGGAAGGTCATTATCACGCACAAAACGAGTTATACGATCATTTACTATGGCCATAGAAAATAAAGAGCCTGCACCTTCTTTGGTTTGCATGCCGCCAGATGAGATAAAAGCCACTACAGGTAAACTGTGCTTTGCACATTTTAATAATAAATTACAAAATTTTTGTGCAGAGGCCATATCAAATGCGCCCGCTTGGAAGTCTAAATTAGATATAATGACTCCGATATTAGTGTTTTCTTTGCAATCTTTTAATTTAGCAATGCCTGTGATTGTACCGCATGGTTTGATACCTTTTGATAATGCTTGCTCAATTGAGATTCTAAATCCTGGAAAATTAACAGGATCAGCTGTCATTAAATCAGGGTCTAATTCATGGAAATCGCTTAAAAATTCACCTTTAAATGATTCAAAACGTGTATTTTTACTGCGTTTATCGTTGATTAATATATCAGTTATTAATAAGTCAGTGTATGCGGTATTAAGGCGGTTCCAAAAATCTTTCATACCTATGTTACGCAATTTAATTTTACCGTTAAAATTTACACCTTCGCTTTCTGCACGATAATATTCAACTAATAAGTGTTCAAACATAAAAGTTACAATCGCAAATAAAGGTTCTGAAATGCGGGGATATTGAATTTTTTTCCACTCTTGTACAGGGCGAATAAAATCACTCATTTGTGAGTTGTTTAATAAGATTTTGAGCCAGGCATAAAATTGTTTTTTAAGTTCAAAATCTGATGCTTCATCTTCTTTTAACATATTGCCTAATTTGGCAGCGGCACTGTGCAATGCAGATTCTAATAAATCACCTACCGATTGGCGTGAAATGGTGTTAGTTTCTTTAGCTTCTTTGGCAATAGGCCTTAAATCAGTAATTATTTGATCGTAGACTTGGTCAAATATAATAAAGTTTTTGCATTCTCTTAACATTCCTTCACGAAATTCATCAGCACTAATGACATCTAATACTGTCATTTCGTTGGGGTCTTTTTCTGTGGATTTGATGTTTTCGGAGCTCAAATATTGTAAAAGGGCTAAAAAGTTATTTTGACTGCCAGCTTTCCATAAATTATGCAAATGAAAACAGTAGCTAAGGTATAATTCAGATTTTGCTTTTTTGAGGTTTTCGGCAGGATCGCCAAATATCAATTTGGATAATTTACCGCGTTGGTCACTACTGTGTTCTTGACGGTTTATATATGTTTTATAACTTTTAGATAATTCATCATCATAACGTATTAATAGGGGGTTTTCTTGCCAGTTTTTAAAGGCGTGTTCTAGTTCTTCTTTGACGCGTTGGGATAAGTCTCCCTTAGGTGTTGCCAAACTGGTTGAACGGGAAAAATTGGCACTGACAGTAGAGCTGATACGACTGCGTAAGCTTAAATATCTTAAATAACGATATGTGATGCCAAAAACATTTAAATGTTCTGTAGGGTGTTTAGTTAAATTTAAGTAAGAATGATTTTCAAATTCTTGCAATTTTTCTGATGGATCTAAATAACGATTTAAACTAGCTAAGTAATGTTCGACTATGCCATCTGTATTTTTTACAAACTGCAAAGAGCGTTTTTCAATGGCTATTATGGCAGATGTGATAGCATTGCGTAGGTTTTCTAGTTGAGGGCCTTTTTCTCCGGGTACATAATCGATAATGCCATCGATATAGCCTTGTTGATATAATTCGTAAGAGCTTACGCCTACATAGCTTGCGCATTCTTGCCAAGATAAGTCAAACTTGCGGGCAATGGCGGCTAATCCTTTTGGTTGGATAGTGTTAAAGACGCCATCGCGTACAGACAATAAAAGATTAGTTGTGGCTAATGGTATTGCGCCACCTGAGTAGCCATTACCTAAAATAATACCTACAGTTGGGATATCCACATTGGCCATTTCTGCAATAAAATGCGAGATAGAATGTGCTTGGTTATTGGCGTTGGCTATTTCGCCAGCATCTGCACCGGGAGTGTCGATAAAGCAAACAACGGGAATGGCATATTGGGCATAATTTCGTACTAATTCAATTGCTTTATTATGATGTTCTGGAGCCCATACACCGTTGTTGGCGGTTCTTTCTTGTGCCAAAAGGCATAAACGGCGTTCTTGACCTTGAAGGTCCATTTCTACTTCGGCACAATATAGTGGCCCCATAGAAGTTTCTTTAATGATGTTTATTTTTAATTGTTTTAAAACAGCTTTAAACCCTAGGCGATTTTTTTGCTCGGAAGGTTCAACGGTTTCGGCGATATAGCTGTCTACATCTAGTGTTTTTAGCCGATTTGTTGTGCTTTCTATGGTTTTTTTGTCTAAAAGGCCTTCTAGGGCTAATTCGACTTCATGCTTTTGCCGCTCGTGTGAACTTGGGTTGACACCCTTTAGTAAAGAAAATTCAGACGCTCGTTGTTCGGCAAGCTCAAAAAAGTTATCAGTTTTATTTTGTGTATTCATAAAGTTATCATCCTGAAGGTACAGAAAAATTGCCTAATTGTAAATCTATATTGTAGGGGGATTGGTGACAACTGCAAGCTTAGGAAAAAATTTATATTAAAAGCTTTATTTTATAGGGTATTAATAATAATATGTTTATATCAGTTGATATGTATATTAAATCAGACGACATACGTTAAGTCAGCTAGCGTAGTATAGAGCGGGCATAATGATATTTTATTAAAGTCTTATTATTTTGTGAGATTACATTGATAAACGGGGAAATTATAATGGATAGTATTCAAAATGAAGCGGAGTTAAATAATATAATTACCACTCCTTCAAAAGAGTTGGTTGATTATATGCAAATCTTAGATGGCGATATAGTCATTTTGGGTGTAGCAGGTAAAATGGGCGTAAATCTTGCTGTAATGGCAAAGCGTGCTATTGATTTGGCAGGTGTACAAAAAAGAGTTTTAGGTGTGGCAAGATTTTCTGATCCAGAAGCTCAAAATATTTTAGAGTCTGCTGGGGTTGAGACTAGAAAATGCGATTTGTCTAATCCAGATGAGGTTGCATCTTTAGAAAAAATGAAGAACGTTATTTATATGGTGGCTAAAAAATTTGGTACAGATGGCAGTGAAGATATCACTTGGGTTATGAATACTTTAGTGCCGGGATATGTGGTTCGTCATTTTAAAGATTCAAATATAGTTGATTTTTCTACTGGTTGTGTTTATCCATTAGTTGACGCTTTAGAAGGTGGTTGTGATGAAACAGTAAAGCCAGCACCAATTGGCGATTATGCAACTTCGGCTTATGGTCGTGAGATGATGTTTAATTATGCTTGTCGTATGTGGCAAACAAAGGTATGTCATTTTCGTTTAAATTATAGTGTAGATTTGCGTTACGGTGTATTGCATGATATTTGTCAAAAAATCATTAAGGATGAAGTGGTAGATTTATCCACGGGACATTTTAACTGTTTATGGCAGGGTGACGCTGTGGCACAGGCTATTTTGTGCTTAAAATTATGTTCTTGTCCTGCAACACCAATTAATATTACAGGTCCAGAAACACTTACAATGAAAGATGTTGCTGTAAAAATGGCAAAACTTTTAGGTAAGCAGGTGCAGTTTGTCGGATCGCCTGGCAAGACGTATTTGTCAAATTCTATGCAGGCAACTAAAGAATTTGGATACCCTTCAAAAAGTGTTGATGAATTAATACAAATGCAAGTTAAATGGTTACAAAATGGTGGTAAAAGTCTAGGCAAGCCCACAAAATTTGAAGTAACTGACGGTAAATTTTAAAAGGAGTAATAATGAAAATAAATGAAATCCCACAGGATATTTTAAATAACTTTCGCAAGGGTTGTGTTATACCTGCGCATCCGCTGTCTTTGAAAGAAGATATGTCTATAGACGAACAGGATATGCGTGCTTTAGCTAATTATTATATTGACGCTGGAGTAGGTGGCATTGCTATTGGTGTGCATACAACTCAATTTGAAATCCGTGATGAAAAAATTGATATGCTGGAAGATGTTTTGCGTTTTACAAGCCAGTCTATCGATGATATTTGTGCCAAAAAAGGTAAAGGTATTTTAAAAGTATCAGGCATTTGCGGCTTGACGGAACAAGCTGTTGCAGAGGCTAAATTAGCTGCATCTTTAGGGTTTCACGCATCATTGTTAAATATGTCAGCATTTAAAGATAAAACCAATGACGAAAAAATTGCACATTGCGAAGCCGTTGCAGCAGAAATACCTGTTATTGGTTTTTTCTTGCAGTCTGCCATTAGCGGTATGAGTTTAGATTATGATTTTTGGAAACGTTTTGCGCAAATAGATAATGTTTTGGGGATTAAAATGGCTCCATTTAATCGTTATCAAACAATTGATGTTGTGCGAGCTATTTGCGATGCGGGTAAAGAAAATGATATAACGCTATACACAGGTAATGATGATAATATTATTATGGATTTGTTGAGCCCATATCGTTTTAAAACGGCAAGGGGTGTTGTAGAAGCTCGTGTTAAAGGTGGTCTTTTAGGGCATTGGTGTGTTTGGACTAAAAAGGCTGTTGAATTATTAGACGAAATACATTCTATAGTAGATAGTGGGAAGGATATTCCTGTTGAAATGTTATCTCGCAATATCGAAGTTACAGATTCAAATGCTGTATTTTTTGATGCGGCTAATAATTTTCATGGATGTATACCGGGTATTCATGAGGTTTTACGTCGTCAAGGTTTGATGAAGTCTATCCGATGTTTAAATCCACAAGAAACATTATCACCGGGTCAACTTGAAGAAATAGATAGAGTTTATAAAGCGTATCCTCATTTACATGATGACGAGTTTGTGCAAAGTCATAAACAAGACTGGTTAAGTAAATAATTTTATAATACCCCGTGTTTTAGCATAACTAAAACGCGGGGTATCTGATATAGTATGCTAGGTAGGTCAACTGCCAATCGGTTAGTTTATAATCTAAAGGATAAATATGGATCAATCATCATTATGCAAAATAGTTGATTCTATCTTGCCAGACGCCATTGCAATGCGTCATCAAATACATAAAAATCCAGAATTAGCTGGGCAAGAATTTAAAACTTCATCTTTAATTAGAGAAAGCTTAGCCAGTACCGCAATTGAATTGCAAAGACCTTTTTTACAAACAGATGTTGTAGGTATTTTGCAGGGTAGCTCAATGGGTAAAAATGTAACCTTGCGCGCTGATATGGATGCTTTGCCACTTTGTGAGAATTCTGATAAAAATTATAAGTCGCAAATTGACGGTATTATGCACGGTTGTGGTCACGATGGGCATAGTGCTATGTTATATGGGACAGCTTTGGTTTTAAATCAATTACGGGATACTTTTGAAGGTTCGGTAAGATTTGTTTTTCAACCAGGCGAAGAAATTAAAGCGATGGGTAAGGATTTAGTAGAGGCAGGTGCTTTGTTAGATCCTCAACCTAATGCCGTATTTGCATTACATGGTCAAAGTAAGTTGCCAGTAGGTTCAATAGCTTGCAAATCAGGTGCTATTACTGGCGCAGCAGGTTTTTTTAAAATTACAATTAAGGGTAGGGGAGGTCATGCGTCTTCTCCAGAAAATACTATAGACCCAATTTTAATTGGTGCAAAAGTAGTTGAAAATTTACAATCTATTGTGTCTAGGGTTATTCCCGCTAAGGATCCAGCTGTATTAAGCGTGTGTAGGTTTGAAGGCGGTCTTAATGGAAATGTTATACCAGATCAGGTAGAAATGGAAGGCACATTTCGTTATTTAGATCCAAAATTAGCTGATGTGTTTTCAGGCGAAATAGAGAAAATAGTAAAGGGTGTGTGCTTAGCAAATGGTGCCAGTTATGATTTACAATGTGAATTGCCTTATATTGCCACAATAAATAGTGCAGAAATGGTTGATATGGGTTTTGATATTACCCAGCAGTATTTTGGTCAAGAGGCATGGCATCAAATTGAGCACTCATCAATGGGTGGAGAAGATTTTGCATATTATTTAACTGATTATCCAGGTGCTCTTTTTAGGTTAGGGGTAGGAGAAGATGCTCCTGCTTTGCATAATCCATCATTTGATTTTAATGATGATGCTATGCGTAATGGTATTATATTTATGACGGCTATGACTTTAAATGTGTTAAAAGACTCAAAATTTTAATAATAGTGAATACATACATATTACACATAAAAAAGGAGAAGCAATGCCAGAAAAAAAATCAGTATATAGTTGTTCAAAATGCGGTAATATTGTGGAATCATTATGGAATGGTGCAAATGATATAAAGTGTTGTGATGCAATTATGGATAAGCTCGTAGAAAACAGTGTTGATGCTGCTGTAGAAAAACACGTCCCTGTGATTGTTCGTGAAGGATCTAAAGTTATTGTTAAAGTAGGTGATATTGCGCATCCAATGGAATCGGATCATTATATTTTATTTGTGGAATTAATTTGTGGTTCACAAGTGTTGCGACATGATTTTGTAGAGGGTGATTCTGTAGCCGAGGCAACATTTTGTGTTGCTGATACTACGGCAGATTTGCAAGCTAGAGCCTTTTGTAATTTACACGGTTTTTGGATTTCTAAATAATTATGTAGTATAGAGACGTCGCTAGGCACGTCTCTATACATCTATTATTTGTGTTTTAACCCATGTTTGTTTAGTAGATTATTGATTTTTGTTTCATTTACTTTGAGAAAGTTTGCTATCTCTTTAATTGACATAAAGTGGTCCCCAATCAACGGACATATTCAGTGGTAAATAAGAAAAAATCATGAAATTTAAAAAAGTTAATTCATGACTGAGTAGCAGTCTCTCACTGCTTTGCTTTATTGATGGATTCGTATGCATTAAGATAAACTTCTTCATATTTTAGCGATTTCCATAATCTTTCTATAAAAACATAATCAACCCAACAGCCTTTGCTATCCATACTAATTTTTGATTATATAAAGACTCTTCACGAGTTTTAGGTTTTCTATATATACTACTTCTAGAAATACCAAGCAAAGAAGCTTGAGATGTTTTAGTTATTTT
>Ga0256837_1000691_pt1 | contig 26861 bp, 27 predicted proteins | sample 4562384metaG_FD_185976 | JGI IMG/M metagenome (GOLD analysis project Ga0256837, IMG submission 185976) | Hydrothermal vent microbial communities from Guaymas Basin, Mexico - 4561-384 | ecosystem: Environmental > Aquatic > Marine > Hydrothermal vents | place: Mexico: Guaymas Basin | collected... | reverse complement strand
GTGCTGTTGCGATGATAGTAAGACTTCCACCGTTTTCAATGTTACGTGCTGCACCAAAGAAGCGTTTTGGTTTGTGAAGCGCATTGGCATCAACACCACCAGAGAGTACCTTACCACTCGAAGGTGTTACAGTATTGTAAGCACGTGCAAGACGTGTGATAGAGTCAAGTAAGATAACTACATCACGACCGATCTCAACACGACGTTTAGCTTTTTCTATAACCATTTCCGCCACTTTTACGTGGTTTTTGGCTGGCATATCAAATGTAGAGCTGTAAACTTCACCTTTAACACTACGCTCCATATCTGTTACCTCTTCAGGACGCTCATCAACAAGAAGTACCATTAGATCAACTTCAGCATGATTTGCTGTGATTCCGTGAGCTATCTCTTTGAGCAGTTCTGTTTTACCGCTTCTTGGAGGTGCAACAATAAGTCCACGTTGCCCTTTCCCAATAGGGGAAAAGAGGTCAAGCATACGACCTGTTAATCTCTTCTCTTGGTACTCAAGTTTGAGTTGTTCTTCTGGGTAGAGTGGTGTGAGGTTGTCAAAGAGCGGGCGTTTTTTAGACTCTTCCGGTGGCAAGCTGTTTACCGCTTCTATTTTGATAAGTGCGTAGTAGCGCTCTTGATCTTTTGGAGGACGAACTTGACCGGTTACAACATCTCCGTTACGAAGTGCAAAGCGTTTTATTTGAGTGTTTGATACATAGGCATCATTAATAGACTCATTAAAAGATTTGTCGATTGAGCGGATAAAACCATACCCGTCTTGCATAATCTCTAAAATTCCAGAGAAGAGAATAAAGCCACCCTGTGCAGTTTGTGCCTTTAAAATCTCAAAGATAACATCTTGACGTTTCAGTTCATTTGGATGTTCAACACCAAGCTCTGTCGCCATCTCTACAAGTTCTTGAATGCTCTTTGTGCGAAGCTCTTCTACGCTTGAACCTTTGACTGGAGTATGTGTTCTGTTGTTATTTTTGTTTTTATTGTTATTTTGTTTTGAATTTTTACGCGGTTGTGATGAACTGTTTTCACTCATAAGTATAACTGCCTTAATTTTTTGGGATTTTGAAAGTGGGAAAGGTTATCAAGATTCTCTTTATCTTTTTAATGGTGTAATTTTACAATAAGAGTCGCTCTATTGTCAAGTTTTACTCATTGAGTGTTGAAATAGAGTCAACTATTGTGGAAATTTCTACCTTTGCTTCTGAAAGTGTCTTTTGTGTTCTCTCGGCAAGTTTACGTACTTCATCTGCCACTACGGCAAACCCTCGTCCATGTTCTCCTGCGCGTGCTGCTTCTATGGCAGCATTGAGTGCAAGGAGGTTTGTTTGGTCTGCAATGTCGGCTATCGTATCTACAACCTGATAGATATTTTTACTTTGATCTTGTAAGCCTTGGAGCTTTTCATCGAAGATGAAGTTCTCTTGAGAAATATTTTCTTTATCATTTTGTAGGGTTGTGAGCTCTTTAGTAATCTCTTCTTTTTCTTTTTTCAGGTTTTGGAGTTTTTCTTCTAGTGCTTTTTTTTGCTCTTTTTGTTCAGACTGTAAGCTTTCTAGTTCTTCTAGAAGTGCTCTGTTTTTCTCTTCCAAAGCACTTTTTTCATACTTGATCTCATCTTTTTCTTTTTTAAGAAGCTCTTTTTCTTCTTGTGCACGCTCTTGAGCGAAATGAAGCTGCTGTTGAAGTTGTTTATTTTCTTCTTCTACTTCGTCTGAAGATACTGCTGTGCCTCTAAACGCTGGTGTCGTCTCTTTTTTTCTAAAAAGTATAAAGCCTATGAATATACCGATAATGAGTGTAATAAAAGAACTTATAGCGCTTATTAGATAGGAGTTTTTTGTAACTATTTTATCTTTGTATATGATTTTGTCTTGATAAACAATTTTGTCTTTATATATGATTTGCGGTTTTGGTGTTGTTTTCTTTGTTTGAGCTTGAATGAGCTGCTGTGCCTCTTGATTCATTTGAAGATAGAGCTCTTTAATCTCTTGAAGTTTTTTTGTGTCAAGATTTTTGTTCTCTGTTAGTTGATCAAGAACAGTGAGTGTTTTTGACTCGATGGATTGGAGTTTGTTTGTTTGTGACTCATCAACAGAGAGTGAAGATGTAATCTTGTCGTGCGTGGTCAATATAAGATAATAAAGAGAAACTTTCTCTTCAGGTGTTAACTCTTTTGAGATGGCATCGACTCTTTTGTTGAGTTCTTCATAGCTTGTTTGAATGTTTGTAGCAAATAAATAGCTAGCTAATAAAATAAATGTAAGTAGTAGTTTCATACTGTTTATAAAGCATATTTTATACCATATTTGCTTTTATGAAGTATGCAGGAGTGCTTCATATATTGATAAATTATGATAAAATTTTACCTATGAATAAAAAATATACAATTTTAATAACAAATGATGATGGATATGCGGCAAGTGGGCTTTTAAGTCTTGTTTCTGCTCTGCGTGAGCTAGAAGATGTAGAAGTAGTGGTTGTTGCTCCGGCAAATGAAAAATCTGCCTGTGGGCACTCTTTGACATTAACACGACCGCTTCGTTTTGTAGGGGTTGAAGAGAATTTTTTTAAGCTTGAAGATGGTACTCCTACAGATTGTGTTTATCTCTCTTTGAGCGCGATGTTTCAAGATAAAAAGCCTGACCTGATTGTAAGTGGAATAAATCGGGGATCGAATATGGGCGAAGATATTACCTATAGTGGAACAGCAGCAGCGGCAATGGAAGGGGTGCTGCACAATATTCCATCTATTGCAATTTCTCAGGTAATGGACTTTACAAATCCAAAAGGTGATTTCTCACTGGCACAAAAGACGATTAAAAAGATTGTCACGCAAATACGTCAGAATGGATTTCCTTTGGGAGAGAGGGAGTTTTTAAATATTAACATTCCTTTTGAGAAACAAGAGGCAGAGATGAAGATAACCTATGCCGGTTATAGAGTCTATGCCAATGATGCAGAGATTCACCAAAATCCACGTGGAGAAGAGCATTATTGGCTTGGTTTGCATCCGCTTAATTTCAGACCGCGTGAGCAAGTAGAGGGCTTGAGCGATTATGAGGCAATTCGTGACGGTTTTATCTCTATAACACCAATTATGCTTGATTTGAGTGCCTATAAAAGTATGAAACAACTTGAAAACTGGCTATAGATGAGTGAAAAATATGATCGCTTAAAACTTCTACTCGATGATGATTTTGCAAAACTTCAAAATGCAAATATCTTACTTTTAGGTGTTGGCGGTGTTGGGAGTTTTTGTCTGGATTGTCTCTATCGTTCGGGAGTAAAAAAGATTACAATTGTAGATTTTGACAGCTATGATGAGAGTAATCAAAACAGACAGATGTGGTCGGAGTTGCACCTTGGCGAAGAAAAAGTCAAAGCACTCAAAGAGCATTACCCTGAGATAGAAGTGATAAACAGACGCATTGATGAGGAGTGGGTTTGGGCGTTTGACTTTGAGCCCTATGATGTCGTGCTTGATGCCATAGATGACAGAAATGCAAAGTTGGCATTGGCTCAGAAGTGTTATAAAAAGCTCATAAGTTCCTTTGGAAGTGCCAAACGGCTTGACCCTACAAAAGTACAAGTCGCAGATATTTGGAAAAGCTATGGTGATAAATTTGGTTCAAAGATTCGTTATGAGTTGAAAAAAAGAGGCTTTAAAAAGAGGTATAAAGTTATATTTTCTTCTGAAGAGGTTGTAACAAAGGAAAAAGGGAGTTTTATGGGTGTAACGGCTACTTTTGGACTGGTTATGTGTGCAGAGGCAATAAAAGAGATAAGGAAAAAAGAGCGTGTTTGATTTTTTGGATAGTGACTGGTTTAACATCACACTGCAAGTTATTTTTGTGCTGTTGATTATTTTTGATGTAAAAAAATACAGAGAGACAAAAAAGCAGGAATATCTCTTAAATATAGTATTGACGATTGGTTTTGCTATTTGGGCGCTTTACCCTTACTATAACTCTTATGTCGGTTGGCAGGAAGAGCAAAAAAAAGAGATGCTCTCACACTGCAAGGGCGATGAGAACTCTACAAAGCTTTGTCAGTGTCTTGATGATGCGACCTTTAAAGAGTACACGTATGAAGAGTATAAAGCACTTGATAAAGAGGGCAAAGAGTATAAAGAGTTTGTAAAAGATGCAAAAGAGGAGTGTCTTGATGACTCATGGTTTTGATATGAACTCCCCACTTGTATGTGAAGGGATTGTTGGTGATGGTTGTGGCGGCGGACGTATCTTTTTTGTGGAAGATGAAACACTTTTTGTTTATGATCCTCTCACGCAAGAGCGAATGGTGTTGTTGAGTGAGATAAAAGATGTTCATAAAATAAGCAAAAAAGCTTGTATCATTACTCTGATAACAGAAGATGGTTTTATAGAGTTTGATTTGTCTGCTTTAAAAAAAGTTTAGCTATAATCATACAAAGAAAATCTATTTATAAAAGAGAACAAATATGCAAAATGTAGAACCAATGACAATTTATGGTTATGAGAAGCTTCAAGCTGAAGTGAAAGATCTTAAAGAGGTTAAGCGTCCTGGTGTTGTAAAAGCGATAGAAGAGGCACTTGAACATGGTGACTTAAAAGAAAATGCCGAGTATCACGCAGCAAAAGAGCAACAAAAAAATATTGATAACCGTCTTGCAGAACTTCAAGAGGTTCTTGGGAATGCTCAGATAGTAGATCCAAGTGAGTTGGCTCACTCAAAAGTGAGCTTTGGTTCAACGGTTGTAATGACAGATATGGACACAGATGAAGAGGTGACATATACAATAGTAGGTGGAGCTGAGAGTAATCCGGATATGGGGCTTATCTCATTTAACTCGCCTTTGGCAAAACAGCTTTTAGGTAAAGAGGAGGGTGATGAGGTAAAAGTTCGTCTTCCTGGTGGTGAAAAAGAGTTTGAAATTGATGAAGTAAAATACCAAGAAATAGTTTTCGAGAGTCACTAAAATGATTAAAAAAACAGCAGTAGGAATTGTAGGAGCTACAGGTTATACAGGGCTTGAACTTGTAAAGATTTTAGTGAAACATCCCCATTTTGAACTTGTCTATATTGCAAATTCAGAGGGTGGGGTGACTATTAATGAATTGCATCCTTCTCTTAGCGGTGTATGTGAAGATGAGGTTCATTGTGCTGATGTTGATACAATGGCGGCAATTTGTGACCTTGTTTTTTTGGCATTACCACATAAAACAGCTATGGCTTATGTTCAGCCGCTTATTGCAAAAGGTGTGAAAGTTGTTGATCTCTCTGCGGATTATCGCTTGCCATTAGATATTTACGAAGCATTCTATTGCCCTCATACAGATAAAGAAAATCTTTCTCATGTTGTTTATGGGTTGCCTGAACTCTTTCGTGATGAATTAAAATCTGCAAAACTTGTTGCAAATCCAGGTTGTTTTCCAACTTCTGCAATTTTAGGACTTTTGCCTTTTGTAGCGAAACGTCTTGCAAATACTCCTGTTATTATTGATGCAAAAACAGGCGTGAGTGGTGCTGGAAAAAAACTGAGTGAGACAACCCATTTTGTTAATGTCAATGATAACCTTTTTGCGTATAACCCTTTGATGCATCGTCATGCTCCTGAGATTGCAAATAAATTGGGTATTGATTTTGATGAGGTAAATTTTGTACCACATTTGGTTCCTTTGACTCGTGGTATGATTAGCTCTATCTACATTCAGATAGAAGAGGGTTTTGATGCCGAGCAACTTTTGCGTGAGTATTATAAAAGTGAGCCTTTTATTCGTATAAGCAAAAATCCGGTAGATATGAAAAATGTTGCAGGAACGAATTTTTGCGATATTTATGTAAAACAAAAAGGAAACCTTCTTTTTATTGCTTCGGCTATAGATAATCTTATGCGTGGAGCATCTTCTCAAGCTGTGGTGAATGCTAACCTTATGATGGGGCTTGATGAGAAAGCGGGCATTCCTGATATTGCCTATGTCCCATAAATTAGAGTTGCGTGAGGGTGCATACATCATCTCAGATGCACACTATTCACCGCAAAGACCAGAACTTTTAGCACTTCTTCAAGAGATTTATTCCAAAAAACTCCAACCGACACAACTTATTTTAATGGGTGATATCTTTGATGCCCTTTTTGGCTTGATAGACTATACATATAAAGAGAATCAAGAGATGATAGAAGTTCTTGAGGCAATTGCTGAGGATATTGAAGTAATTTACTTTGAAGGAAATCATGATTTTAATTTGAAGGCTGTTTTTAAAAATATTACAATCTTTTCACTGCAACAACAGCCACAAACACTCTACTTTAATGATAAAAAAGTCTGTATGGCTCATGGTGATTTTGATGGAAAGTTAGGATATAAAGTTTATACGGCACTGATTCGTAACCCTTTTGTTCTTTTTATTCTAAAATATATTGATATCGCATTAAACCATCTAATAATTAATAAAATCGAGGCGCATTTGGATAAAAAAGATGATTGTAAAGAACTTTCATGGTTTGAAGGGTTTATACGAAATCGTTTTGGCAGTCGTTTTGATTGCGACTATTTTATAGAGGGGCATTTTCATCAAAACAGAAGTTTTCATCTTAATAGTTTTACCTATATTAACTTAGCTGCTTTTGCTTGCAATCAAAGATATTTTATTGTAAAATCAAAATACGATAAAGAATTGTTAGAAGAATACAAATTCTCCAAGGAGATGTAAAAGATGGATGATAACTCCCTAAAAGTCGGTTCCAATGAGATGGAACTTGTTGATTTTCGTATACTCAAGCAAGAAGAAGATGGCGAGGTATATGAAGGTATCTATGGTATCAATGTGTCAAAGGTGCGTGAGATTATTCGTGTGCCTTTTTTAACAGAATTACCAGGAACACCAGAATTTATTGAAGGTATTTTTGATTTGCGTGAGGTTGTTATACCGGTAGTAAATCTTGCAAAATGGATGGGAATCAAAGAGCCTGAAGATGCACAGAAAAATGCTCGTGTCATTATTACAGAGTTTAATAATGTACTTATTGGTTTTATAGTGCATGAAGCAAGAAGAATTCGAAGAATCTCTTGGAGCGATATTGAACCTGCAAGTTTTATGAATAGTTCAAGTGGTATTGATGCTAACAAAATTACAGGGGTGACAAAGATTGAAGGCGATAATGTTCTTTTGATTTTAGACCTTGAGAGTGTTGTGCAGGATTTAGGACTTTATGAACCTGAAACAGATACGGCACCTGCAGAGATAGCGAACTTTACTGGACTTGCAATGGTTCTTGATGACAGTTCAACAGCAAGAAAAATTGTTAAAGAGGCGCTGCAAAAAATGGGCTTTAATGTTATTGAAGCAATGGATGGCGAAGAGGGACTGCGAAAACTTGAGGAACTCTATGCTACGTATGGAGATGGTTTGGCAGATTCACTTAAAATCATTATTTCTGATGTTGAAATGCCACAAATGGATGGTTTTCACTTTGCAGCTAAAGCAAAAGAGGATGAACGATTTAAAGAGATACCAATAGTGTTTAACTCCTCAATTAGTGATCACTTTAGTGAAGGCAGAGGATTAGAAGCTGGTGGAGAGGCTTACTTGGTTAAATTCCAGGCAAGTTCATTTTATGACGAAGTATCACGCGTAGTGCGTGCACATATGAAGTAGGGAGTATAAAATATGGATGAATTTCAAGAGATACTACAGGATTTTTTAGTTGAATCATTTGAACTTGTTGAAAAATTGGATGAAGATTTAGTAGAGTTAGAGTCAAATCCGGAAGATTTAGAACTTTTAAATGGAATCTTTCGTGTTGCTCACACGGTTAAAGGTGCTTCTTCGTTTTTAAACTTTGATGTGTTGACACATTTAACACACCATATGGAAGATGTGCTTAACCGTGCACGTCATGGTGAACTTGTTATCACTCCAGATATTATGGATGTTATTTTAGAATCAGTTGACTTGATGAAACAACTTTTAGAGCAGATCCGAGATACAAGCAGCGATGGCGGTATTGATGTTTCAGCATGTGTTGCAAGACTAGATAAGATAACAGGCGGAAGTGGTGAGGTGGAAACACCGGTTGTTGCTGCTCCTGAAGAAAAGAGTACAGAAGAAACTGCTGTAGAAGAAGAGAGCGCTGCTGCAGATGATGAGGATGAGATAGATTATGAAAATATGTCTCCAGAAGAGGTTGAAGCAGAGATAGAAAGACTGCTTGCTCAGCGTCAGGAAGAAGATAGAAAAAAACGTGAAGCAAAAATAGCAGCAGGGGAAGAAGTTCCTCAAATGCCTAATCCTGATGCAGAAGAATCAAAAGAGGAGAAAAAAGAGGCTCCAAAAGAGACATCTGCTCCAGCACCTACACCAGCACCTGCAAAACAAGTTAAAAAAGAGGCTCCAAAAGCTGCTGCACCTGCAAGAAAAACTCCTGCGCAGGTTGAACAGACGATACGTGTAGATGTAAAAAGACTTGACCACCTAATGAATCTCATAGGGGAACTTGTTCTCGCGAAAAACAGACTTATTAAAATCAATGATGATGTTGAGGAACGTTATGAGGGTGAGGAGTTTTTAGAAGAGCTTAATCAAGTTGTATCGATTGTATCTCTCGTAACGACAGATCTTCAGATTGCTGTTATGAAGACACGTATGCTTCCTATTGGAAAAGTATTTAATAAGTTTCCTCGTATGATTCGTGATCTCTCACGTGAACTGAATAAAAAGATCGAACTTGTAATATCGGGTGAAGATACAGAGCTTGACAAATCAATCGTTGAAGAGATTGGTGATCCGCTTGTGCATATTATTCGTAACTCTTGTGACCATGGTATTGAATCTCCTGAAGAACGTGCTCTCAAAGGAAAACCTGAAATGGGAACGATTGCGCTAAAAGCATATAATGAGGGGAACCAGATCGTCATTCAAATTGATGATGATGGAAAAGGTCTTGATCCTGATATGCTGAAAAGCAAATCACTTGAAAAAGGCATTATCACTGAAAAAGAGGCTGATACTATGAGTGATAAAGATGCTTTTGCACTTATCTTTAAACCAGGTTTCTCTACAGCAGCACAAGTGACAAATGTAAGTGGTCGTGGTGTTGGAATGGATGTTGTAAAAACAAATATAGAAAAGCTCAATGGTATGATTGATATTGACTCTGAAGTGGGTAAAGGGACGACAATCAAGTTAAAAATTCCACTTACACTTGCAATTATTCAGGCACTTCTAGTAGGTGTGCAAGAGGAGCATTATGCAATTCCTTTAGCTTCGGTTTTAGAGACAGTGAGAATCTCAAAAGATGAGATCTATACGGTAGAGGGTAAAAGTGTTATGCGCTTGCGTGACGATGTGCTTTCTCTCGTTCATATTGGAGATATCTTTGAAGTTGAGCGCATTTTAGATGCAAGTGAACATGCTTATGTTGTTGTACTTGGTTTGGGTACAAGTAAGCTAGGGCTAATAGTTGATACTTTGGTAGGTCAGGAGGAGATCGTTATTAAATCTCTTGGCGATTATCTCAAAGGCATTGAAGGAATTGCTGGTGCGACTATCAGGGGTGATGGAGGAGTGACACTTATTGTTGATGTTGTGGCATTGATGGATATTGCGAAAAATGTAAAAGTAACATCAATGACAGAGACACAAGAAGGTGTCGCAAGCAAAGAGAAAACACAGGCAAGCGATTATGTTGTAATGATTGTTGATGATTCTAAAACAGACAGGACTATTATGCGTAAAGCACTAGAACCGATGGGTGTGACGCTTGTAGAAGCAGGTGACGGACAAGAAGCTCTTGGTATCTTAAAATCTGGGGATTATAATTTTGATGCAATGCTTATCGATATAGAGATGCCAAGAATGGATGGATATACACTTGCAAGTGAGATTAAAAAATATAATAGATATAAAAATCTTCCATTGATTGCTGTAACTTCAAGAACAAGTAAGTCTGATCGTATGCGTGGTGTTGAGTCAGGCATGGTTGAGTATATTACAAAACCATATTCAGCAGACTATCTGGCAAGTGTTGTACAGAGAAATGTTAACTTTAAAGCGGAGTTCTTATAATGAGTGATAAACTAAAAGATATTATTAGCAAACAGGGCGAGCAGCAAGAGCAAGAAAGTGTAGTAGGACAACTTGATGATGTTGTACAGCTTGTAGGATTTATGATAGGTGATGAAGAGTATGCAGTACCAATTCTTTCTATTCAGGAGATTATTAAGCCTTTTTCATGGACGAGGGTACCACAGGTGCCGAGCTATGTTATGGGTGTTTTTAATCTTCGTGGTGCTGTTATTCCTTTAATAGATTTACGTGCAAAGTTTGGACTTCAAACTAAAAAACAGAGTGAAGACACACGTTTTATTGTGATGCGTCATGGTGATGATGTCGCTGGTTTTGTGATTGACAGGTTGACTATGGCGATTCGTATCAAAAAAGAGAATATTGGTCCGGCACCTGATACTGTAAGTGGTGATGATACTATTATTGATGGTGTTGGTAAACAGGCTGATAAAATCATTACTATTTTAAAAGTCAATAAACTACTTGAGAGAGATTTTTAAAACATTTCGATGTATAAAAAACCTCTTATAGATCTCCAAAACGGCAAGCTCTCCATCACTTTTAGCGGAGAGCTTACGCTCAATACTATTGCTAAAATTGAAAAAGAGATGGAGATTGTAAAAACGTACTCTTTTTCACAACTTCAACTTGATTTTTACTCCTTAGATTTTCTCGATACTGCCGGTGCACTTTTTATTTATGATCTTAAAAAATATTTTACGCAAAAAGAGATAGAAGTTAACATACTTTTAGAAGATGAGACACAACAATCTACCTTGGTACTTGTTGAAAAAAATATGAAAAATACTCATAAATTTGTGCCAAAAAAACAAAAGAGTTTTTTAGAACAAACTGGAGAACTTTTTTATAGTTATGTTATTGGACTTATCTCATTTTTAGAGTTTTTTGGCAAGCTTTTTGCATCAAACCTGCGTTATATGATTTCTTTGAAAAATATACGTTTTAAAGAGATAGCTTTTGAGATAAATGAGAGTGCTATTCGTGCTTTGGGTATTATTGCACTGACAAGCTTTTTAATAGGGCTTGTTGTTGCATATCAGTCGGCCTATCAGTTAAAGATTTACGGGGCAAATATTTTTATTGTCGATATGTTGGGAATCTCTATTTTTCGAGAACTCGCCCCTCTTATTACCGCTATTGTTATCGCAGGGCGCAGTGGTTCGGCTTATGCTGCACAAATTGGTGCTATGAAGATAACCCAAGAGCTTGATGCTATGAAGACGATGGGCTTTGAGCCTTTTGCTTTTCTTGTTCTGCCTCGTATTATTGCGCTTGTTATAATGATGCCAATATTGATCTTTGTAGCAGATATGATGGCGATGCTTGGGGGTATGATTGTTGCAAATATTGATTTGAATATTAGTTCTTCACTCTTTATTGATCGTTTTATGGAGGTTGTTGCGGCGAAACATTTTTTTGTGGGTATTGTAAAAGGGCCGTTTTTTGCATTTTTAATTGCCTCTATTGGAATCTACCGAGGGCTTATGGTAAAAGATGATACACAAAGTATAGGGTTTAATACAACAAAAAGTGTTGTTGAATCTATCTTTGCCGTTATTATTTGCGATGCTATTTTTTCAATTGCATTTACAAATTTGGGAATATAAGATGGAGTTGATTAAAGTAAGAAATGTACGGACTGTTTTTGGTGAGAAAATCATTCATGATGGACTTAATCTTACTATAAATGAAGGCGAAATTTATGGACTTTTAGGACCAAGTGGGTGCGGAAAGACAACACTGCTGCGTGAGATGGTACTGCTGCAAGAGTTTACAAGCGGCTCAATAGAGCTTCTTGGCAAAAAACTAGAGAATATCAGTGAAAAAGATGCTCAGAGCTTACGGTATCAATGGGGTGTACTGTTCCAATTTGGTGCACTCTTTTCTTCACTCACACTAAAAGAGAATGTTGCTTTGCCACTTGTAGAGTACACAGGACTCTCACGCAAGATGATAGATGAAATAGTACGATTTAAAATCAATCTTGTTGGACTAAAAGCTGAAGATGCAAATCTCTACCCTTCAGAAATCAGTGGTGGTATGCGTAAAAAAGCAGGCTTGGCACGTGCTTTGGCTATGGATCCGAAGTTACTTTTCTTGGATGAGCCGACAAGTGGGCTTGATCCGATTTCAGCACGTGAGTTTGACACTCTTATATTAAAGTTGCGTGAGATGTTGGGGCTTACTATTGTTATGGTGAGTCATGATTTGCAGTCTATATATGATACTTTGGATAAAGTTGCTATAATTGACAATAAAAAGATTGTATATGAGGGGACACTTAAAGAAGTTACAAATGTAAAGAGTGATTTTATAGAGAGCTTTTTTGGAAAAATGAAATGAATAATAAAGTAAATTATACACTGATAGGTTTTATAGTTTTAATTGGAATGAGTTTGATGTTTGGTTTTGCATACTGGATGCTCAAACCCTCTACAAATGAAGCGACGCAAAAGTATCTTATCTATTTTGATGAGTCTGTTTTAGGATTAAATCTTAATGCTCCTGTGAAATATAGAGGGATAACAGTAGGTAAAGTTACACGATTGCGTATCAATCCAAAAAATACAGAACAGGTAGAGGTAACAGTAGATATTTTACAAACTACCCCTATTAAAGAAAACACTGTTGCAAAACTAACAGCACAGGGTATTACCGGGCTTACATACATTAACCTCACGCAAGGGAAAAATGATGCGCCACCACTTAGGGCACAAGAGGGGCAGAAATACCCGGTAATTAAAACAATACCTTCTTTCTTTGAGCATTTTGAACGCTCCCTTGGAGATGTCTCTTTACAACTCTCTGAAACACTCTATAAAACACAAAAACTACTGAATGATGAAAATCAAAAACAGTTTGCTCTGTTCTTAAAGCAAACAGCAAGTATCATGAATAAGCTCGATGGCTTGCTTGATGAAAAGACAGTTGCACACTTTCAAAGCTCTATGAACAATCTTGATACTATTACGTATAAAGTTGATAAACTGATGCCAAAGATTGATAATGCTGTGCAAAAAAGCATTGAATGGGAAAATAATATCAACAACTCTTTTGAAGCCATCAAAGAGACATATTTTAACATGGATAAGACTATGCAAAATATGGCCACCTCCTTTTCAGACTCGGCAATTACTTTTGATAAAATGAGTCATACAGTAAATAATACAATGCTTGAGAGTCAAACTATGATGATAAATTTAGAGAGTACGCTTGAAGAATTTAAGCGTAATCCATCAGATATAATCTATAAGAAAACAGAAGAAAAAATTGCTCCGGGAGAGAGATAATATGAAAAATATTGTACTGCTTTTTAGTTTCTTTTTTTTAACGGCATGCTCAACAACGCATCCTGCAATTACAGAGTACAGAATTAATGTTCACACCAAAGTTTCACGAGATATACAGAGCAGTTGCCAACAACATTCGCTAACAGTTGCACAGGTTTTTGTAAAAAGTTCTTTGATGAGTAAGAAGATGAAGTATGTCGTAGGAAAGTATAAAGAGTATGCATACAACCAGTCGGAGTGGGCAGAAAATCCAAACAGAGCCATAACTGATGCCATTGTAAAAGCACTGCAAGATGCCGCTGTGTTTCAAACAGTGCAGAGTTATAAATCATTTAGTCGCAGTGATTATACTTTAGAGAGTAGAGTAGATGATTTTACACAATATTTCTCTGAAGATGAAAAAGAGTCATATGTTAGAACTTCCATCACATTTTCTCTCATTGACAACAAAACAGCAGAAGTTGTTGGCAGCAAGCAGATAACAAAAGAGAAAAAAATACAGGATGCTGATGCAAAGAGTGGAGTTGTTGCTTTAAATGAACTTTTGAGTGAGAGTCTGCGTGAGATGCAAACATGGATAGCAAAGAGTTGTGAATGATTACAGAGAAAGAATACAAAAAGAGACGCCAGCAGTTTGCAACAAAGTTAAAAAATAACTCTGTAGCAGTGCTTTTTAGTGCCGAGCCAAAAACACGTTCTAATGATACAGAGTACCCATACAGACAAGATAGTAATTTTTACTATTTAACAGGTTTTACTGAAGATAAAGCAGCGCTAATATTTGTTAAAGAGGCAAAAAAAACAAAAACATATCTTTTTGTCTATAAAAAAGATAAGACTGAAGAACTCTGGAATGGAAAACGACTTGGAAAAGAGCGGGCAAAAGAGCTTTTTAGTGTTGATGATGTTTTTGAGCAGAGCGAGCTCTCTGTAAAACTCAAACTGTTTTTAGAAGAAAAACAGCGACTCTATTATGACTTTAAATTGGACTATTCAAAAGTCAAACTCTTAAAACGTTATGCCAAAAAGATAGATACTTTTAAAAATGCAGCAAGTTTGATTGAGAAGATGCGTCTGATAAAATCAGATGCAGAGGTAGCGCTTATAAAAGAGGCGTTGAGCATAACAAAAAAAGCACATCACAGGGCTATGAAAAAGGTCTCAAAACTCCATTATGAGTATGAACTTCAAGCTGAGTTTGAGTATGTTTTTAAAAAGTACGGTGCACAGAGTGATGCCTATACATCAATAGTTGCATCAGGGAATAATGCCAATACCTTGCACTACATAGATAATACGGCAAGACTTCATAAAGATGAGCTTGTCCTTATTGATGCAGGGTGTGAGTATCATTACTATGCAAGTGATATTACGCGAACTATTCCGACTACAAGCTTTACAGAAGCACAAAAAGAGTTGTATCAACTTGTTTTAGATGTTGAAAAAGAGATTGTAACAATGATAAAACCGGGAGTATTGCGAAGTGAGCTGCAAAAACGAGCAGAGCTACTGCTTTGTAAGGGGATGGTTGCGCTTGGGATTTTGCATGGCAGTGTAAAAAAACTGCTCAAAAAGAGTGCTCATAAAAAATACTTTTCTCATGGAATAGGGCATTGGATGGGAATAGATGTTCATGACCAGGCACCATACAAAACAAAAAAACAAAAAGAGATTCCTCTGCAAAAAGGGATGGTTTTGACAATAGAACCAGGCATTTATATAGATGAAAATGATAAAAATGTACCTCAAAAATATAGAGGAATAGGAATACGCATAGAAGATAATATTTTAGTTACTCAAAGAGGGTATGAAAACCTCTCTGTAGCAATAAAAAAAGAGATTAAGGATATCGAATCCTTAGCCTCTTAATGGAATTATTTTGCTTTTTGTGAAAAGACTTTATCTTTAAAGTCTTTGAGTTTTGCTTTTAAATCATCAAAGAGTTTCTCAGCTTTGTTTTTGCCTTTGATCTCTTTTCTTACGTTTTTAATTGCTTGATGCAATGCTTTATATGTTGTGTCTGAGTGACTTACATATCCAAGTGTCTCTGCAACATCAAGTTGATCTTCTGCAGCTTCAAGATATTTAAGTGCTTCCTCTTTTTTACCGTTTTTAGAAAGTGAAGCAGATACATTAATAAGGTCTGTCGCTTTTAAGAGTGGCAGAGGAATAACTGTTGTTGTATTATCAAATGTTGAGAGTGCGAGCTCTAAAACACTTTTTGCTTTTTCAAGCTTGTTATCATGCAGATATTTTGCTGCAAGTTTCAGTGCATCTGGGTATGTGACTAACGGCAGACTTACTACAGTTACATCAATCTCACTTTGGAGTGAATTGAGTAGTACTCTGGCTACTTGAACTTTATTCTCAGCTAAGAGATCTTTAACCGCATCAATACTTTTTTTGGCATCTTTACTTGTTCCGACATACTCAACCATTGTTACACTGCTGTCAATTGGTAAAAATTTCGGAGCATCTTTGGCACTTAAAATTACTTCGAGCTTACCAAGTGCTTTTTCAATGTTTGCCTCTGCGCTTGCTTTGTCATTTTTATTGAGAGCTATGAGTGCATTGTTTGTAAATTTAAGTGAACTAATAGCTTCCTGGATAAGTTTCTTTTGATTTGCAAGTGCATCTTGTGTTCCTTTTCTAACCGCACTTTTGTTAACCTCTTTGACACTTTTGATGTCACTTTTTGCATAAAGCCCACTACTAAGTAGTAAGGAAGATAAGAGTGTAGATAATAAAATGTTTTTCATGATTTTCTCCTTGATTTGTAAAATAGTTTTTTAATATCTAGGGGAATTATAAGAAGAGAAGGTAACATCAAATGCTACAAAAGTAGCATTTCTTTAAAATTATTCGTAAGCGTAGCTCCAACCTGTTAAACTTTTCTCTTTTGCTTCAAAAAATTCATCTGAATCTGCAAGAAAATCCATGACGTGCATAGGTGTATATGGAATAGTTTTTTGATCTTCCGGTTTTACAAGTAGTAATGGCATGGGTGTATCTTGTGCAGAGCTGATTGCAAAACCGACAGGCATAATTTGGCTCATAAGTTCAGCTGGTTGACCTATTTTCTGCTCATCTCTAAACTTCTCTAAGATGGCTTTTTGAATATCTTGCGGAATTAAATCTGCAGTATTTAAAAATATAGTAAAATGAATAGGTGTATCTTTAAAATGTTCCGGTGCGGGTGCAGCCATAATGATGTATTGCACATTTTTGAGATGTTTTTGTATATCTTGGGTTGAGAGATAACGCTCATTTTTAATTGGTTTTGCTTCCATACTTTCTCTTTAGATTAGAATTTGTTTAGTTGATTTAAATTTGTGAAATTTTACCATAAAATTGGTACAAAATATGCTTTAAAAAGCTCAGAGGGAGTGGTATGCAGTTTATTGAAGCGCTGAAACTAAGAAGTAAGCTTTTATTTCTTTTTTTACTTATTACAGTTGGACTCATCAGCATAGGTGTTATGGGTACAGGCTATGTAAATGCAATGAAAAGGAATATTGACTCACTCTATTTTGGCTCTTTGGTTCCTGTAACCGAGCTTAATGAAATTCTTCAAAAATATCATCATGGACTAGCAGATACACTCTATAAAGCCTCACGTAAAGAGATGAGTACCTCTGAAATAGTATTTAATCTTGAGGACTCTTTAAGTGAGATTGAGAAGAAGTGGAAAAGTTATATGTCTCACTTCAAGAGTGAAGAAGAGATGGAGTATGTTGAGTACACAAACCTTGAGATAAAAAACACGAACAGATATTTTAAACAGATTCTTTTGGCTGCAAAAAACGGCAAAGATCTCACGCAGATCTCTGTAAATACTTTAGAGAAAAAGGTTGCTTATATTCATAGTGTTTTGCAAAAGCTTATAAATTATGAAGTCAATGTTGCATATTATGAGAGAAAGAAGTTTTTACATACCTATCAAACAGTGATGTTTCAGATTGGCATAATTCTTTCTGTGGTTATCATCGGCATACTGCTTATTTTATTTTATGTCTTTAGAAGTATTCAAAAAGATCACACAAAGCTTGAAATTGCAGCCAAAAAGTTAAAAATAGCAAATAAAAAACTTGAAAATGCATCCTATACAGATTCACTTACAGGGTTGCATAACAGACGCTATTTTAATTTTATCTATGATCGTGAAATCAAGCGTGCCAAGCGAAATAAAACATATATTACTTTTATGATGCTTGATATTGACTACTTTAAACAGTATAACGATACCTATGGGCATATTGAGGGTGATTTTGCACTTAAGTCTGTTGCAAAAGTTTTAAAAGATCTACTCAAACGTCCAGGTGATTATGTATTTAGGCTTGGTGGTGAAGAGTTTGGTGTGTTGTTGAGTGAGACTGATGAATCTAACAGTGCAAAGCTTGCCCGTGAGATTTGTGATGCTGTTCGTGGTCGTGAGCTTAAACATGAGAAATCAATCGTATCTGATTTTGTGACAATATCTATTGGGGTAGTCTGTTGTGTGGCAGATGAGGCACTTGATAATGAGGTGCTTATCTCACGTGCAGATGAGATGCTCTATGAAGCAAAAGAGAGTGGACGAGACCGCTATATTATCACTTCAAATGTAAGTGCTGCAACAACAAAAGTACTGCATGAACAAGAGCATCTTAGTGTCCCTGCTTAAAACGGAAACCTTTTTCTACGAGTAGAGGGCGGAGTTTCTCTTTTAGCTCACCTTGAAACTCCATAAAAGCATCTTTGTAGGCTCCACCGCAACCGAGCTTTTTTTTCAGATGTTTTAGCAGTGTAGAATTTTGCTCTTTTAAGAGATGAAAAGGTCCAACAAGAGTAACGGTTTTTCCTCTACGCTTCTCTTTTGAGAAGTGAAGAAGATGTTTTTTTGGCTCTAAAATCTCATGAGAAATTTTAGATTTTCGAGGAGAGTCAACTTCTGCCCATCCATCATCAATATCTGCCCCGATGAAGATATCAAGTTTTTTACCTCGACTCACTTAGAGTACCTTTTGCGATAGAATACTTCTTTGATTTTTGTTATAGATACCATCTTGTAACTCCTGCGTGAGTTCTTCAATGTTTTCCTTGGTATGGTCATAAAGAGCAATAATTACTTCATCACCGGAAGTTAGAAAGGTACTTTCTCCATATGGAGTATAGCGAGTGGCACCTATACTGATGATAAGCTCTGTTGGATTGTTGCAAGATGCAATGTAGCTTTTAATATCTTCAAGTGGACCAAAATCCTCTTGTGTGTTTATCTGATTAACTATCCACGCTGTTAATTTATCATAAAAGTAGCTGTATCCATTGAGCTCTACATCTTCTCCGTAAGCGTGGAGTTTTCCGTCACGGCGTAAAAAACTACAGATACTGTAGTTATCCATAATGCCGCCATCTGCAAATCTGTCAATGGCAATAAGTGTTTTAGCCAGACCTTTAGAGTTTTCGCCCCAGTTTTTCTTATCGCTTATCTTTTGTGCACCTGCTATACGAATAGAGCAGTCATTATAAGCTCCAAACTCTTTTGGGATAATATTTTTTACTTTGTTGTTTTCATACTCGATTTTACAGATAAGTCCGACTTCTGGTTCAGCTTGAACATTACCGTCCTCTTTTGGAAGTTGAATTGTTGTTGATGAGAGTGGATAGGTAGAGAGAAGCTTACGTGGACGTTCCTCTGCGTTTGTCTTTTTACATGGCAGATAAAAGGGAAAAATCCCCTTTGGAGCTGCTTCATCTTCTGTAATAACATCTTTAAAATCTTCAAGCTCTCCGGCTTGTGCAAGATGTAGGGCAAAATTGCCTGCGATTCCAAGTCCTAAATAATTATTATAAAGAGACATATTTAAATCTTTCCTTCCTCTTTTGCTTGAGCAAATTCCTCATAACTTCCTTGAAAATCAATGTAACTATGATCTTCATGAAGTTCAATAACACGTGTAGCAAAAGCATCAAGTAACTCTCTATCGTGAGAAACACAGATAACATTGCCTTGAAATTCGTGGAGTGCTTCACCAAGTGCAACAATAGCCTCAAGGTCAAGGTGGTTGGTCGGTTCATCAAGAACTAAAAAGTTTCCACCCTCAAGCATCATTTTGCTGAGCATCATACGGTGTTTTTCTCCACCTGAAATAGCTTCAACATTCTTTTCTTGCTGTTCACCATTAAAAAGCATACGTCCAAGACAGTTTCGAATCTCTGCAATCTCACGTTTAGGATCAAAGGCGCGAAGCCAGTCATAGAGTGTTCCATCACCTTCAATAATATCGGCTGTATCTTGTGGGAAATATGAGTTTTCAATGGTAGCACCCCAAGTGATTTCTCCACCACAGCTAGGTTTCATCTCTTCCATTAAAATTTTAATAAGCGTCGTTTTTCCTACACCATTTCCACCAATAATAGCAATTTTTTCACCTGGATTTACTTTGAAAGTTATATCTTTAAGCACCTCATTGTCTCCGTATGAGTGGCAAACATGCTCAACATTAAGTGCTTCATCTCCCATAACACGCTTTGCTTTAAAAACAATAGATGGGTCACGGCGTGAAGAGGGTTTGATCTCTTCAATATTGAGTTTTTCAAGTTGTTTTTGACGTGAAGTTGCCTGTTTTGCTTTAGAAGCATTTGCTGAGAATCGACGAACGAAAGCTTCAAGTTGTTCTTTCTCTTTTTGCTTTTTGGCATTGTCAAGTTCCATCTGTTTAGCCATTACATTTGCAGCAATGTACCAGTCATCATAATTACCTGTAAATTCACGAATTTTTTGGTAATCAACATCGAGGATGTTTGTAACAACAGCATTTAAAAAGTGTCTATCGTGAGAGATGACAACCATTGTACCTTCGTGGCGTTGGAGCTCATGCTCTAGCCAACTGATTGTTTCGATGTCGAGGTTATTGGTAGGCTCATCGAGAAAGAGGACATCTGGTTTAGGATAGAGTACCTGTGCCAAAAGAACCTTGAACTTGTCTGCACTATCGAGTGTGCTCATAAGTTCATTGTGCTTTTCAGCAGGAATACCTACGTTTTCCAAGATTTTAGCGATGTTTACATCGTATTCATATGTTGGATCTTCTTCAACACAGATAGTTTCAAGCTCTGCAAGACGATTATTGACAGCATCATCTTCAAAATCACCTGTCATATAGATCTCTTCTTTTTCCTTAATAGCATCATAAAGTCGTTTGTTCCCATACAGTACAGCGTCCATAATAGTAAAATCTTCGTAAGCGTACTGATTTTGTCCTAAAACACCAACTTTATTCTGTTTAGGAATGATAACTTCACCCTCATATTCATTAATTTGTCCACTCAAAATTTTTAAAAATGTTGTTTTTCCAGCACCGTTTGCACCGATAAGACCGTATCTTTTATGACGGTCAAGTTTTAAGTTAATATCTTGAAACAGAACTCTGTTTCCGTATCGCATTGTAAGATTTTGTACTGTTACCATGTAATGTAGCCTATATAATATTTTTCGCGATTATATCGAAATTATCATAAAAATTTGGTTATGATTATGTATGCAAATACGAGAAATGAATTTAAAAGAACTTTACAGTGTTTATGATTTAGTAAAACAACTGCGTGAGGCATTGAGCTATGATGAGTTTGAAGATTTGATATATGAAATGCGTCATATGGAATATAAAATGATAGGGCTTTTTGAGAGAGGTGATCTTATAAGCTATGCAGGGGTAGCTATTCAAACAAATTTATATCATAAAAGACATCTCTATATTTTTGACTTAGTGACAGATAAACAATTCCGTTCACGTGGATATGGGAAGATGATGATGGAATATTTAAGAGATTATGCAAAAACTGCAGCTTGTGAGCATCTTGTACTCTCTTCAGGCTTGCAAAGAGAAGATGCACACAGATTTTATGAAAAAGAGGGCTTTGAGAAGAGGAGCTTTCTTTTTGTAAGTGCTATTGCGCACAACACTTTTTAAACTTTTTTCCACTACCGCATGGGCAGGGCTCGTTTCGTTCTACTTTTGAGTTAAAGAGTTCTCCGTCATGGTATTTCCAAACGTTATCTATTTTTACAAAGTTACTTTTTTCATGTAAAACAGCGATTTTACCGTTTTCTCTGTAATAAGCTTTAAACTCTACTATATTCTCATAGGCATCGATTACATTGAGTTTGAGCCACTCTAACTCTGGCATCATACGAAGCTCTTCTTCTGTTTGAGAGGTTGATGTTTTTGCTAAATATGCCCAGTCTCTTTTTACAAATGCCTCATATCTACTTATCATTAACTCTTTTGGTGTCATAAACTTCTCATTTTTTGATAGAATTATACAATAAGGATTTTTATTATGAAGATTAAATCACTCTATATTGCTGCACAAGAGAAAAATGCAGGGACACTTTTTGTCTCTATGGGAATGATGGAAGTTTTAAAAAGGAACTTACATCGTGTTGCTTTTTTCCGTCCTATTGTCTTCTCACGTGAGATTCAAGATGGGGATATTACTTTTATTTTGGAGCGTTACAATCTCGATATTGCTTATGAAGATTGTTTTGTTTATGACATCTCCGAAGTAGAGGAGTTGATCTCACAAGCAAAAGAGAGTGAACTTATAGAAAATCTTATTGAAAAATTTAAGCGATTAGAGCGTGAATATGATTTTGTTCTGTGTGAAGGCATTAGAAAATCTTTTTTGACTTCGACGCTCTCCCATGACCTTAATGTTAAAATTGCACAAAATTTTGGTGCACCCTACATTAGCATTATCAATGCAAAAGATAAAAATCCAAAAGAGGTCTATGAAGAAGTTTTAATAGAAAATAAATATATTACATCTGTAGGTTGTATCCATTTTGCAACTTTTGTAAATCGCATCAAAGAAGAAAATTTTCAAAATTTTCAAGAACTTTTTTCACAGACAAACTATACAACATATCTTTTAAAAGAGGTAGAAGAACTCAATCTTCCAACCATTAAAGATGTGATGGAGAGTTTGCACGCCAAGAGCATCATCTTAGGCGAATATGATCCATTGCGTATCATTAGAGCCGTGAAGGTAGCGGCACTCTCACTTGAAAATTTTTTAGATCATATACAAGAGGATGATCTTGTTATTGTTCCTGCTGACAGATCAGAGATTATTTTAGGACTTTATGGAGCGCTGCACTCATCAAAATATCCAAATATCTCAGCAATTGTTTTTCCTTTTGATATGCAGATACATCCAAATATTCAAAAGCTCATTGATGGGTTTGAGAGTTTTAAAATACCGATACTTTCCGTAAAAAGTGATACTTTTAATACGGCAAAAAATGTTATGAAAGTTCACGCAAGACTGCGGGTCAAGGCAGAGCGAAAAATAGCATTGGCGCTTGGTCTTTTTAACGAGAGTGTAGATATTCAGGCAATCGAAGAGAAGATAGCAACAACATACAGTGAGATAATGACACCACAAATGTTTGAGTATAAACTTTTTGCAATGGCTCACGCAAATAGAAAGCGCATTGTTCTCCCTGAATCGAGCGATGAGAGAATTTTACGAGCAGCAGAGATGGTTTTGCGACGGGGCATTGCTGATATTATTTTACTTGGTGTTGAAGAGGAGGTTCGTGAGCGTTCAATGCGTCTTGGATTAGATTTAGACAGAGCCACTATTATTGACCATTTGCAATCAGAATATAGTGATGAATTTGCAGAGAAGTTTTATCAACAACGTAAAGAAAAAGGGCTCTCACGCAAGCAGGCAGTTGATGCAATGACGCATCTGAGTTATTTTGCAACAATGATGGTTGCATGTGGTTATGCCGATGGAATGGTAAGCGGTGCAGTTCACTCAACGGCAGATACAATGCGTCCTGCATTGCAGATTATCAAAACAAAAGAGGGTGTTTCATTGGTGTCAAGTGTTTTTTTTATGTGTTTTGAGACAAAGGTTTTGGTTTATGGAGATTGCGCCATTAATGAAGATCCAAATGCACAACAACTCGCTGACATTGCCATCGCTTCTGCAAAAACGGCAAAAACATTCGGCATCCCTCCAAAAGTGGCAATGCTCTCTTACTCTACAGGAGAGAGTGGGCATGGGGTTGATGTAGATAAGGTGCGTGAGGCAACAGCACTTGTAAAACAGAAGTGTCCAGATCTACTTGTAGAAGGTCCTATTCAATATGATGCCGCAATTAACAAAGAGGTTGCGCAGATAAAACTGCCAAATTCTAAGGTTGCAGGAGAGGCTAGTGTATTTGTCTTTCCAGATTTAAATACAGGAAATAATACCTATAAGGCAGTGCAGCGAAGTAGTGGTGCTATTGCTATTGGTCCAATTATTCAGGGGCTTAAAAAACCGGTAAATGACCTGAGTCGAGGGTGTCTGGTAGAAGATATTGTAAATACAATAGCCATTACAGCCATTCAGGCAGGAGAAGAGAAGTGAAAATAGCAGTTTTTAATGCAGGAAGCTCCTCTTTAAAGTGTAAAATCTTTGAATTTCCGGCTAAAACATTACTTTTTTGTAAAGAGATAGAAAAAATTGGGGAGAGTGGCTCAAAAATTGCCTCTCACGCAGAGGCACTAGAGGCTTTAGATATTGATTTTAGTGAGATTGACGCTATTGGGCATCGTGTTGTTCATGGCGGCGAAAAGTTACAAGAGAGTGTTTTAATAGATAATGAGGTTATAAAAACAATAGAAGAGCTGATTGTTTTAGCTCCACTGCATAATCCTGCAAATCTTCAAGGTATAGAAGTGGCACGTCAAAAAGCTCCAAATATTCCCCAAGTAGCTGTTTTTGATACAGCTTTTCACGCAACACTTCCAAAAGAGGCTTATCTTTATGCACTCCCTTATGAACTCTACGAAGCAGAGGGCATAAGACGGTATGGATTTCATGGTACCTCTCATGCTTATCTTGCTAAAGAAGCAGCAAAAGAGCTTAAAAAAGAGTTGCGTGAGATAAATATTATAACGCTTCATCTTGGAAATGGTGCTTCTGCCTGTGCTATTAAAAAAGGTAGAAGTATTGATACCTCCATGGGATTTACACCACTTGAAGGTCTTGTTATGGGAACTCGCACGGGTGATATAGATGCAGAGATCGTTTTGTACTTAGAACGTGAACTTGCAAAAACACCAAAAGAGGTAGAACATATTTTAAATAAAGAGTCCGGTCTGCTTGGAATTTGTGGAGAAAATGATCTGCGTGAGATACTCTTGCGTGAGGATGAGCGAGCAAAGTTAGCTATTGATATAATGGTACGACGTATTCAAAAATATATAGGCGCTTATATGGTGTTGCTAGAGAGGGTTGATGCTATCGTCTTTAGTGGTGGGATTGGAGAAAATTCTAAAGAGATACGTGATGCCGTGATGGATAATGCCTTGTTAAAAGGTATGAAAACTTTAGTGATTACAACAGATGAAGAACTCGAGATTGCAAATGAGACTTATTTGCTTATAAATCAGCTATCTTCATCTCATACGTTTCAATAATTTCATCAAGTGCAGATTGTTCTTTTTCTAAAGATTCAAACAGCTCTTCAACTTGATTTTCCATCTCTGAGACACTTTTTGAGAGTTCAATAAGTGTGGCACTTTCACCACTATTGGAGGCTTCTATAAGCTCTTTATGCTTGATTGAGAGATGGTTTTCAAGTTCCATAATCTCTGCTTCAAGTTTATCTACTTTTTTCTTTAGCGGTGAAGTGAGTTTATTTCGCTCACGCACAAGCTCAGCACGGAGTTTTTTATTCTCTTTTGTTGTTGATTTTGGAGCAGTTTTTACTGTTTTTTTCTCCTCTTCATCTTCATCCCAGCCAATTTTTTCTAAAAAGGCATCATAGCTTCCATCAAAATATTTGGCTCCATTTTTTGCAAAGATAATAAGTCTGTCACAAACACGACGAAGCAACGCTTCAGAGTGCGTGACGATGATAGTTGAGCCTGAGAAGTTTTGTATGGCTTGCGTGAGCGCTTCTATGGACTCCATATCAAGGTGGTTGGTCGGTTCATCTAAAAAGAGCAGATTAACCTCACGTGCAATAATTTGTCCAAGCATTACACGGCTTTTCTCCCCTCCAGAGAGGAGTGAAATCTTTTTGTCTGCCATATCTCCGCTAAACATCATTGCCCCACAGATACCTCGCACAGTGGCTTCACTCAATTTTGGATTAGCGTTATAGATCTCATCCATTACGCTGTTGTTTGGTGAGAGATGGGCTATGTTTGTCTGTCCAAAGTGGGCAAATTGGGTATTTGCATTGAAGCTAATCTCTCCACTGTTTGGTTGCAGAAGTCCTGCCAAGAGATTTAACAGCGTTGACTTCCCTTTTCCGTTCTTTCCGATAATACCAAGAGTTTCACCTTTTGCAAGGGTAAAAGAGATATTTTCAAAGAGTTTTTGCTCCGGAGTATAACCAAAACTGACATCTTTTACATCAAGGAGGACTTTTGCAGGAGTATTGGCGTAGTTAAAGTTAAAGTTTAGTGAGGCATCTTGAGCAATATCTTCTAAAATATCCATCTTCTCAAGCTGTTTTACTTTTGATTGTGCAAGTGCAGCAGTTGAAGCTCTTGCTTTGTTTTTGGCAATGAACTCTTCAAGCTCTTTTACTTTTTTATCTTGTGCGATTTTTTGTTTTTGGTGCAGTTCATCATCACTTTTAAGTTGTGTGTAAAATTTCTTTGTATCTCCCGGGATAACTTTGATATTTTTACGTACAATTCCTGCAATATGTGAGCAGACACCATCCATAAAATCTCTGTCGTGGGTAATTAAGATAATTTCTCCCTCAAAACTTCTTAAAAAGTTTTTGAGCCAACGCAGAGAGACGATGTCTAGGTAGTTGGTAGGCTCATCTAAAAGGAGTAGATTTGGTTCGGTAACAAGGAGTTTTGCAAGATTAATACGAATTTGATAGCCACCTGAAAAGGAGAGTGGATCTTTTTGTAAATCTTCAGCACTAAAGCCAAGACCAAAGAGAATCTTCTCAACTCTATAGGTGTCATACTGCATCTCTTCATCAAGTGCGAGTGCTGCCTCTTGGCGAAGAGTTTTTTCAGTGAAAGTAAGATGCTGTTTAAGTGTACCTATCTTATAGTTTTTTGGAATGATAACATCACCGCTGTCAGGGTGTTCTTCACCTGTGATGATTTTAAAGAGGGTTGATTTGCCACTTCCATTGCGTCCGACAAGACCAAGACGGTTCCCAGCATTTAGTTTTAGGTTGAGGTTTTTAAAAAGTTCTTGTGTTGTAAAGTTTTTAGAGATATTTGTTAATTGAATCATAAACGTAAGTTTACTCAAAATAGCTTTAAGCGCTTGTTATAAACAAGTAAGAGAGTTTGTTAAAAAAAGTATTGGATAGTAAATAAGAGGTTTAAACTCCTGAAAACAGGAGTTTAAAGAGATATTAAAGTGGAGTTACGTTCTCAGCTTGTGGGCCTTTTTGACCTTCACCGATCTCAAATGTTACTCTTTGACCTTCTGCTAAAGAAACTCTTCCACCTTGTGGGTTGTTTC
>Ga0256837_1000689_pt1 | contig 26935 bp, 28 predicted proteins | sample 4562384metaG_FD_185976 | JGI IMG/M metagenome (GOLD analysis project Ga0256837, IMG submission 185976) | Hydrothermal vent microbial communities from Guaymas Basin, Mexico - 4561-384 | ecosystem: Environmental > Aquatic > Marine > Hydrothermal vents | place: Mexico: Guaymas Basin | collected... | reverse complement strand
CTTGAGGGCTTAAATACTACTAAATCAGGTAAATAATTACTATGCAGAGAAGAGAGCTTTTTAGCTTTCTCTCTTCATCTATTAAAAATAAAGATGTTGATGAGCAAAAGCTACTAATTAGACCACCTTACTATAACGATATAGATGCCTTTGGCAGAGAGTGTCAAGAATGTGATGGATTATGTGCCACTTCGTGTCAAGAGCAAATTATAGTTATAACTGAAGATAAAACACCTATACTCAAATTCTCAAAAAGTGGATGTACCTATTGTGATGATTGTACAACTGTTTGTGAAAGTGAAGTATTATCTATTGAACATAAAAAACAGATTGATGTTGAAATATTTATAAATAAAAATAATTGTATGAGCTGGGATGGTGTTATGTGTTTTTCATGTAAAGATCCGTGTTTAGAAGATGCTATAGATTTTCAAGCTATGTTTATGCCAACTATAAACCAAGAAAAATGTACCTCTTGTGGATTTTGTATAAGTAGATGCCCATCTTTAGCTATAAAAATAAAGGAGATAAATGTTTAATTTAAAAAAGCTTTTACTACTAACTATCACTACAACTTTATTTAGTGCAAATATAATAAAGCCAGATTCTCATTTTAGTGCTGATGGTGCTGTTATGGATATAGTAGTAAATAAACAAAATCTATTTGTATCAACAGGTGCAAGTGCTGTTAATATTTTCAACTTAGATTCTCACGAGAAGATAAAAACAATAACAGTTCCAAAAATAAAAGATTTTATGGGTGAAATTATAGATTCTAAAATATATTCTATTGATGTGTTAAATAAAAATATACTTATTTTATCACAAGGTGAGCATGGTTTTAGAAAAGTAGATATATATAAAAATGATAAACTAGATTCTATAGTATCAATTAAAGAAAAACTTTATATAGCAAAAACAAAATGGTTAGATGAAAAAACCATACTTTTAGGGTTACTTAGTAATGACATTATTTCATATAATATAGAAACAAAAAAACAAAATTGGGCAGTTCAAGCATCTGGCTCAAAATTTTCAAATTTTATTTTAAGTGAAGATAAAAGTGAAGTGATTGTTTGTGATGAAAGTGGTGATTTAAAAATTATAAATACGAAGAATGGTAACATTAAAAAGATTCTGAGTGGTAAAAATTTAGATAATGTTTTTCAAGCTGATTATAAAAATGGTATTATAGTGACTGCTGGACAAGATAGAAGAGCTGTTATTTATAACTTAAAAAACAATTCATCTTATTATAAAACAGCAAGTTTTTTAATATATAGTGCTGGTTTATCTCCAAGTGGAAAAATAGCAGGTTATGCTAGTGATGAGAACAATAATGTAACACTGTTTAATACATATACAAAAAGTAAACTAGGTATTTTTGGTGGAAATAAGATGACAATTAATAATATCTTATTTTTAAATGAAAAAGAATTTATCATCTCTAGTGATGGTAAAGTTATAAATTATTATAAACTAAAATAAAAGGAAATAAAATGAATATATCAAGTATAGTAGTTCAATCACTACCAAAATATGTAGAAGAGGTTGTTGAAAATCTAAAAAATTGTGAAGCTTGTGATTACCACCTTCACGATGATAAAGGTAGAATTATTATCACTATAGAGGGTAATGGAGTATCTCAAGAGTTAGAAAGACTTAGAGTTGTTGAGGCTATACCACATGTAATCTCGGCTGATATGCAAATGGCATATAGTGAAGATGAACTTAATGAGCATATGGAAGTTATAAATGATAGAGATGTAGTTCCAAAAGTACTACAAGATACAGATACAGCTGATGTAGATAAAGTTGTTTATAATGGTGATTTAAAGAAAAGAGAAGATTTACTAGCCTTTACAAAAGAGTTTGATGCTTCTAAAGAGAGAGAACAATAGTTATGGCAGTTATATTTGAAGCAAGAGTTAAAATGGATAATTTAAGATGGTATATAGAACTTCAAGATATGACAGATGGTAGAATTACAAACTGTACTGATTTAGATGATTTTGCTAAAAAAGTTCAAGAGTTTGGTGATGACTATGGTGGAAATATAGATGAAGTTAAATGGAGTAAAGATGAAGATGTTCCTGAACAAGTAATAGATGAACTTAGAGTTAAAATGGCTGAACATAGAGAATCTATAGAGGAAGAGACTGGAAGTAAAATAACTCCTATTGCAGAAGAGAAGGAAGTTTAATAACCATGGCAGTAGCACAAGCGATAGTAACAGATACCTATTTTAAAATAGATGAGATAGAAAAGCATTTAGAAAATGTTGAGTACATCATCATGGCAGCCCCTGCCCCAACCCATTTTAAAGATAACCCTATTCAGTTTACTATATTTTTAAACACTCAAGATGAGTTCCCACAAGATATAAAAGATGCTATCTTAGATAAATTTTTAGATGAAAACAAAATAATAAACCCCATAGAAGTTATGAGCCAAATAATGCCAGTAGGCTTCTCTATGGGTGCACAAGATACTCCGATGCCTTTACTATTAGTAAAACCAGAAGATCAAAAAACAATCCCTTATGCTGTTATGCATGTCATAGATTTTTTAGCTGATTCTGAAAACTTTTTTGAAGCAAAAAATGAAAAGCTTACTGGTTGGAGTTATAGTTATAACTAAAATTTAAGTATGATAAAATTATCATACTTATCTATGAGCATAAATAAATTCTATCTCTTTTATAGTTTTTGCTATATGTTTAGATAAATTTTCATGACCTTTTTCTGTTATTAAAATATCATCTTCGATTCTTATACCTATACCACGGTACTTATGAGGTATAGTTTCATCATCTTTATCACAATAGATTCCTGGTTCTATAGTAAGAACCATACCAGCTTTTAAAGAGATCTCTTTACCTTTAGAATCTTTATATGGAGATTCATCATGAACATCTAAACCCATCCAATGCCCTATTCCATGTGGGTAATATTTTTTATGTTTTTTCTCTTTATAAAGTTTTTTAGGGTCACCTTTTAAGATTCCTAAATCTACTAATCCTTTACACAGTAATTGTTCAGATCTTTTTTGAAGTTTACTTCTTTTTATATTTGGTTTAATCATCTTTATAATCTCTAATTCAACACTAAGAACTAAGCTATAAAGCTCTTTTTGAGCATGAGTAAATTTACCATTTACAGGAATCGTTCTTGTTATATCACTAGAGTAATAATCAAATTCACAACCAGCATCTATAAGAATCAAATCACCATCTATAAACTCTTTGTCATTATCTATATAGTGAAGAGTATTAGCTGAATTTCCACCTGCTATAATGGAAGTATAAGCATCACTATATGCCCCATTCTTTTTAAAAATATATTCTAATTCAGCTTGAAGATGATACTCATTTTTTTTATATTTTTGAAAACTTATAGCCTTATGATGTGCATCTTTTGTTATATCTATAGCTTTTTTGATTATACTTATCTCTGATGATGATTTAATTAATCTCATTTTACCAATCAACGGAGCAATATTTTTATATATATCTATATTTTTAGCAGATTTTTTTAGTAGTAACTCTTTTGAACTATCTAATTTAAAATCAAAATATAAATTTTTAATATTATTTAGATAAGTTTTAAACTTTTTTTCAAACTTATCAGTTGTAAAAACTTTAGATACTAAAAATCTTTTTTTAGCCTCTTTTTTACCAAGCCTTTTTCCAGTCCAAAGTTCTAATGCCTCATCTTTTTTCTCTACAAATAAGATAGTTTTTAGTTCATATTTTGTTTTAATTAAAACAAGAATTGATTTATCTTCTTTAAAACCTGTTAAGTAGTAAAAATTACTATTTTGTCTATATGGGTACTCGGTATCATTTGAACGAGTTTTATAATCACTACTAAATATAACAGCGATTGAGTTGTTAGACATCTTTTCTAAAAGTTGTAATCTTCTTAAATTATATTCCTCTTGAGTAATCATCTACAAACACCACCTATCCATTTTGCACTTTCTAAAAGTATCTTATGTAATGCTACATTTAAAGCTTCTACTCCACCCTCTGCATCAAGAGTTTTAGAATCTATTTTTACTTCAAAAGTTTTAGTTGCTGTAGCTACTGAAGTTTTAGAATCTACTAAAGTTAAAGTTATACGAACATTAACAAATGATTTTTTATTCTCTTTTATAAAATACTGCATAAAATCATCTATGGAGATCTCCAAAATCATATCATTTTTAGTTCTTGATTTTGAGATTTGGACAGTTTTAAAAATATTTATATCTCTTATAAGCTTAACTATTTCAGAAGTTATAGCACTATTTGGAGATGCTGACCATTGAGATTGAGAATATGTAAACTGTTTATTAACATTTGTTGCATAGTTCATATCTAAGGACATTAATGCACTTGAGCTAAAAGCCTCCGATACCTTTAATGATTTATCACCACATTTAGAGGCATTAGTATCTAAAAAAATCTTATCAGATACAATTCTATACTCTGTAATTGATGGAGTTACTGCACTACACCCACTAAATAACATAACTAAAATAACTGTAAAAATATATAATTTCAAAACTACTCCTCACCTGGACCTTTTTTAATTTGCTCTTGTTTAAATAAAATGTCACCAGGGCTTCTTTCATACTGGTTCATTAACCCCTCAACTCTTATCATTAGATGTTGCATCTCTAAAAGTGTGTTATTCATAGTTGGTACAACATCGCTAGATATATCTTGCATATTAAATTCACCACTAGCTATTGCTCTTTTAAACTCATCCATAGATACACCAATACCCAAATAACTAACCATTATAGAACTTAAAGAATCTGAGATACTATTTTCCCACTCAACACTTTTATCTATAAAGCTATTCACATTAGGTAGCATCATATCTACTTTTTTTGTGGTGTTATTTACATTTGTGATAGTAGATTGAAGATTCTTAATAGTCTTTTCATCAAGTAACTTATCCATTTTATCCATAAAAGATGCTGTTTTTGTGAGTAGCATTGTTATCTGCTTTTGGTTCTCATCATTGAGTAACTGCTCTGTTCTACTTAATGTTTTTGAAACTTTTGAAGATACACTTCCCAACGATTTTTCAAAGTTTTCAAAAAATGATGGTATTGTTTTTATAATTGGGTATTTATCTCCATCGTGAATCTCAAGAGCTGGAGCATTGTTATCACCTAAACTAAGGTTTATGTAACTAAGCCCTGTGATACCTTGCGATGTAAGTTTAGCTACTGTTGATGATTTAATTGGTGTTGATTTTAAAATTGTTATCAAAACCTCTATCTGTTCAGTGTTTTTTGGATTTATTTTTAGGTTTGTAACTTTACCTACATTAATCCCTCTAAACTTAACAGCAGAATCTATATTTAAACCAAGTACAGATTCATTAAAAAGTATGGCATAAGTTTTAACCTTAACTTCATTTGATGGTTTTAATAACCAGTAGGTAAATCCCAACATCAATGTAAATGCTATAAGGACTAAAACCCCTATCATTGTATAATTTACTTTATTATTCATATCTTCCCTCAAAAAATGTTTGTACAAACTCACTCTTAACTGATTTTATATTTTCTAAACTACCCTCATAAGCAATTTTTTGATTATCAATAATTGCCATTCTATCAAGAGTACCATAGATAGATTCTAAGTCATGTGAAACCATAATGATAGTAAGGTTTAATAACTCTCTTAGTTTTAAAATCAAATTATCAAAATCTCTAGCAGAGATAGGATCTAATCCACTTGTAGGTTCATCCAAAAAAAGTAGCTTAGGATCCATAGCTAAAGAACGAGCTAATGCTGCTTTTTTATTCATCCCTCCACTTATTTGTGATGGATAAAGATGAGCATCACTAGCTTTTAAACCAACTATATTTATCTTAAACTCTATAATCTCATCTATCATTTTTTGTGATAAATCTGTATATTCTATAAGTGGAAGTGCAATATTTTCTTTAATAGTAAGTGAGGAGAACAAAGCTCCACTTTGAAATAAAACACCCCACTCTTGTCTAAGTTTTTGTGCATTATCGTGAGATATATGATTTATATTATGTCCAAGAATCTTAATCTCACCACCTTGAATCTCCTCAAGCATAACCATCTCTCGTAGAAGTGTTGTTTTACCACAGCCACTAGGTCCTAAAAGACCATAAATTTCACCTCTATTTATAGTTAAGTCTAAACCATTATGGATAACTCTATTGTCAAAAATAGTTTTAAGATTCTTAACTTCAATTATACTTTCCATCTATATACCCAAATTTGTAAAAGCTATAGAAAAAATTGCATCACAAACAATTACAGCAAAAATAGATTCAACAACACTTTTAGTTGTATTTACACCTATACTTTGAGTGTCGTTTTTAACTTTCAATCCTCTATATATAGCTATAGAAGCTATCAAAAATGCAAAAAATGGACCTTTTATAAGACCTATAAAAAAATGCTTAACAGCTACAACTTCACTAAATCTCTCTAAAAAAAGTTCTGTTGTTATCTCTAAATCAACATTGGCTACAACCATTCCACCTAAGATTCCCATCATATCAGCCAAAAAAATCAAAACAGGCATAGAAATCATTAAAGCTATAATTTTAGGAATCACTAAAAATTTATATGGGTCAAATCCCATAGTTCTCATAGCATCTAACTCTTGGGTTATCTTCATAGCCCCTATCTGAGCAGTAAAGGCAGAACCACTTCTTCCTGCTATAACTATAGCAGTTATCAAAGGAGCTAACTCACGAAAAATAGATATACCCAACATATCTACAATAAAAATATTTGCACCATAAAGTTTAAGTTGATAAGCTGATTGGTAAGCAACAACCAAACCGATAAGAAAACTTGTTAAAGCGATGATATAAAAAGCATTAACCATACTGTCATTTAGCTCATAAGCTATCTCTTTAAAACGGATATTTTTATATGAACGGAGATAATAAAACTTAGTAGCAAACATCTCACCTATAAAACTCATAAAAGATAAAAAACCTAAATAATCTTTATATACAACTTTACCAGTCTTAACAATAAAATTTTCCTCTGCATCGCAAACAATCTGCTCAGAAGCTTTTTTTTCCTCTTTCACTAAAGCTAAAGTATCAATAATTGCTTTATTTGAACAGATGATTTCAACTAATATCTTTTTAGATAGTAGTTTTTTCTCTAAGCTATCTATAAATATTGCAGCAGCTGTATCTAAAAATACAAGTTCACTAAAATCTAAACTAACAATTTTAATTTTACTAAACTCAATTTTATCTAATTGCTTTTCATATTTTGATACACCATATAGATTAAACTCTCCAAAAAAATTTAGGGAAAGTTTAGTATCTATATAGTTTAGTGTTAAACGATTCTTATTCATAAACTCTATTTAAAAATCTCTTGCTAAAAGTTTATTCACTTTCAGTATCGTTAAGATTCTACCATCTTGTTTACCAACACCCTCTATCATACTATCTTCTGATGCAATAGTATCTGGTGGTGGTCCAATATCAGACTTTTTAATTCTAATAGCTGCTGTTAATCTATCTATCACAAAACCTGCAACTTCATCACCCTGTTTAAGAACAAAGAAACGAGTTTCATCATTATGATTTTTAGAAGACAAACCAAACTTAACACGAAGATCAATTAAAGGTATAACTGAACCACGAAGATTAAAAACACCTAAAACATACTGAGGAGTTTGAGGCACTCTAGTCCAAGATATAGGTTTAATAATCTCTTGAATTGTTAAAATAGGTACAGCATATTCTTCTTCACCAATAATAAATCCAACTAATTGAACAATATCTTCTGATTGGTCAAGAGCAACTTCTTGCTGTTCATTTTGTTTGTTAATAATTTGCTTTAATTTATCACTCATTATAAGAACTCCGATTTAAAGTTTACATTTCTTTGAACTACACTTGATAAGTAATCAGCTGAATAAGGTTTAGTGATATACTCAACCATACCAGCTTCTACACCTCTCATTCTATCTGATTTAGCTGTTCTTGATGTTACTGCAATTAACGGTAAATTTTTGTACTTATTATACTTTTTAATCTCACCAGCTAAAGAGTAACCATCCATTCTAGGCATTTCAATATCAATTAACATCGCATCAAAATTATGCTCACCAGATTTTAAGATATTTAATGCTTCTTGACCATCTGTAGCTTCAACTAAAGTAACTCCCATTGGGTCAAGTGCTTTTCTCATTATCATTCTATCTGTTTTAGAATCATCAACTATCATAATCTTATAATCACTAGCTTTTGTTTTTTCATTAGAGATTTGAGCTACTGCTGTTTGTTGTTTTGCAGCACTAGCTTTAACACCTTTTGCCATCTGCATAAGAGCAACAACATCAACAATAAGAGTAACACCACCATCACCTCTGATAGTCGCACCAGCAACACCCTCAATACCTTTTAAGTAATCACCAAGAGATTTAATAACAATTTCTTCTTGACCAACAAGAGAATCAACTATTAAACCAAGTTTTTGAGCACCAAGACCAAGAACAACAACATAAGAGTATTCACTAGAATCTAAAATTCTATCTACTTCAAAAATATCACCAATATGAACTAAAGATAAAACTTCAGATCGAAGTCTCATAACTGAACGATTCTCAACTGTATAAATCTCATCATTTGAGATTCTAACAGTTTCTAAAACTGAAGATAAAGGAATCGCATAATATTCCTCTTGAACACCAACTAAAAGTGCTTGAATAATAGCAAGAGTTAAAGGAATCTTTAGTTTAATAGAGGTACCCTTATCAATTTCACTATCAATATCTATAATACCATTTAATTTTTCAATATTTGTTTTTACAACATCCATTCCAACACCACGACCAGAAACATTTGTAACCTCTGCTGCTGTTGAAAAACCTGGTTTAAAGATAAGAGTAAAAGCATCTTTATCACTCATAGAATCAGCTTCTTTTTCAGTAATAATACCTTTTTCTAAAGATTTATTTTTAAGCATCTCTGGATCAAGACCTTTACCATCATCATCTATTTGGATAACAATAGCATTACCCTCATTATAAGCTTTTAATTTTATAGTACCTACTTCTTCTTTATCTTTCGCAATACGATCATTTGGTTGTTCAATTCCATGATCACAAGAGTTACGGATAATATGAACAAGTGGATCACCAATCTCTTCAACAATTGATTTATCAAGCTCTGTTTCTTCACCAGAGATTTCAAGTTCGATTTTTTTGTTAAGCTCACGAGTCAAATCACGAATCATTCTAGGAAATTTATTGAAAACTTTACCAATAGGAAGCATTCTTGTTTTCATAACGGCTATTTGTAAATCTGTAGTAACAAGAGAAACAATAGAAACAACTTGATTAAGCTCCTCTAAAAACTCTTCACCCTCATAACGCTCTTCAACATCATCATTTATCTTAATAAGTCTATTTTTAGCAAGTACAAGCTCACCAATAAGATTCATTAAATGATCAAGTCTTTTAACATCAACACGAATTGTTTGTTCAACTTGAGCTGGAGCTCTTTTAGCTGGAGCTGCTGCTTTAGCATCAGTTTTTGATTCTTTAGTTTCTTTTTTCTTTGGTGTTGGTTTTGGCTTTACCGGAACTGGAGCTGATACAGGTTTGCTTTCAACTTTAGGTGCTTCTTCTGGAGCAGAAGGAACTGATGGTACTTTTTCACCAGCAGCAACTTTTGCCGCTCTTTTTTGTTTATCTTCTTCTTGTCTTTGATTTAAAAGTCTTTCTATTTCAGCTTCTATCTCATCCGCATCCATACTATCATAATCTATCTCTTCCTCTTCAGAAGTAGATTCTACAACAGCTACTGGCTCAGGAACACTCTCAACTACTGGAGCAGCTTCAACAATAGGAACATCACCATCACCACCACTAATTTTATCTAGTTTTACAACACAAGCAGAAACATCAATTCCAGCATCTGCACTTGTATCACGAATAGTATTTAAAAGTGCTTTCATTAAATCTATAGATTCTAAAACAACATCCATAACATCAGGAGTTATGATTAGTTCACCATGTCTAGCTTTATTTAATACATCTTCCATATGGTGTGTAAGATGAGTTAAAACATCAAAGTTTAAAAATGATGAGGCACCTTTAACTGTATGTGCTACACGAAAGATTCCATTTAGAAGTTCTAAATCTTCCGGTGTATTTTCTAACTCTACTAAATCTTCATCTAATTTTTCTACAAGTTCAAATGATTCAACTAAAAAATCTTGTAATATTTCTTGAAATTCATCCATATTTACACTCCTATTTCATATGTGCACGAACTACTCGTGACACTTCTTCATAAAATGTAGTAGCTTCAAACTTAACTAAATAAGCCTCAGCACCAGCTTCTTTACCTCTACCTTCACTAAAATGATCACTAATTGATGAATTGAAAATAATAGGTATATGATCAAATCTTCCATCAGATTTTACATTTGCTGCAAAATGAAAACCATCCATTCTTGGCATCTCAACATCTGATAAAATAAGTTTTAAATGATTTGCTATATCATTACCATACATATCATATATCTCATCAAGCTTTTCTAATCCATCTTGACCATCAATCGCTTCAACAACTTGAAAGCCCATTTTATTTAAAGCTTCTTTAACTATTCTTCTAGCAGTAGAACTATCATCTAGTATAAGTGCTAAACCTGTAAATGATTCTAATTCATGAGGGATACTATCAACATCAGGTTCATAAAGCCCTAAATCTTGTACTACACTCTCTAGGTCTAAAATAAGAAGAACATTGTCACCCTCTATTTTAGTTACACCTGTAATCTTACTTCCATCTAAAGTTCCAGAACCACTAGCAAAAGTAGCCGGTTCAATGTCACTCCAATTAATTCTACGAATTCTTTTTGCTTCATGAACTATAAAACCTATAAGAACATTATTAAACTCGGTAATGATTATTCTTAAATTTTTTTCTAATCCCTCTGGAGTTGTTATACCCATCCATTTCGCTAAATTTACAATAGGAATCACAACACCACGAAGATCAAAAATCCCCTCAATATAGTCAGGTGTACCTGGAAGTTCTGTAAGGTTTGGGACTCTAATAATTTCACGAACTTTTGAAACATTAATCCCATAAATACCTTCATAAACTTCATCAGCTTCCTGATTAAGGATACGAAAATCTACAAGTTCCATCTCATTGGAACCAACTTTTAATGAATTGTCATCCATATTTATATCTCCTTAGAGTATATCTTTTCTTCTAGTAGTTCTTTATCTTCAACCGATTTTACAATAAAAAATCTTTGATTGCAAGCAAATACACCTAAATTTATATATCTAAAATCATCAAATTTTATAGCTTTATTTTGATGAAAATGCCCCTCTATAAAATAATCACAATCAAATTTAGATTCTATCCGTCTTGAAATATATTCATAAAAATTATCAAGTTCTTTACAATCATCTTTTTTACTTAAATATAGATTTAATTTTTTGAAAATTAAATCATTAAATATATTATTTATAAAATTAAGAATAGTTAATACAATTTTATTTCTGACTATAGATGTATAAATTTTATATCCTATATCGTTACTAAAATCACCATGAGCTAAAATAATTTTTTTAGTTTTATATGAAAATAATAAAGGTTGTTTAGAAAGAGGAAAAACTTTAGCAAAAGGAAATAAATCTTTTAGATTAAAATCATGATTTCCTTCAAGATATATAAACTCTATATCTTTTGAAATTTCATTTAGTAAAAGTATGATTTCTTGATTATTTTTTATTGTTGCAGAAACTCCACCAAATAAAGCATCAAAAATATCACCTAAAAATATAAGTTGAGTTGGTTGAAGTTTTTTAGAGTTTATATCTTTTATAAACTCTAAAAGTTGTGGTCTTAAAGATGAGTAGTGAGCATCACTAACTATAAATGCCCCCTCCTTTATCTCTATATCACTATGGAACATAAGCTATATTTGAGATACCACTTCTTTCATCAAGTCCCATCATAAGATTTGCATTTACAACAGCCTGAGAAGATGCACCTCTCATTAAATTATCAATTGCACTAGATATAAAAAGCATATTGTTTTTTTGTTTTACATAAATATCACAAAAATTTGTACCAGCTACATTTTTCATATCTACTAGGTTTTTACTAACCCTCACAAATGGTTCATCTTTATAAAATTGACTTAAAAGTTCATAAGCATCAAACTCACCATCTACTTGGATATATATAGAAGATAACATCCCTCTTGTAATTGGAACTAGATGTGGCACAAAATTTACCTCATCAAAATCAACACCAAGTTTTTGAGCTATCTCAGGAGCATGACGGTGCATCATAGGATTATAAGCAAAAAGATTATCATTTACATTTACAAAGTGTGTAACTTCACTAAGTTTTTTACCTGCTCCACTTACACCTGTTTTAGCATCTACTATGATAGGTGTATTTGGTACTCTTTTCTCCATAAAAGGTAAAAGCCCTAAAATAGCAGAAGTTGGAAAACATCCTGGATTTGCTACAAGTTTAGCAGATTTGAGTTCAGTTTTAAACATCTCTGGAAGACCATATACAACATGTTCAAGGTTTGCAACATCGGTATGTTCAGTATAAAACTCTTCATAAATATCTTTTGGAAGTCTATAATCAGCTGATAAATCAACAACTTTAAGCCCTTTAGCTATAAGTGGTTTTACAAATGCCATAGCTGTTTTATGTGGAAGTGCTAAAAATACAAGTTCACAATGTAAAGCTATATCATTAACATCGGCTTTTTTAACCTCTTGTTCACAAACCCCTGTTAGTGATGGATGTAAATCATTTATATTTAATCCACCCTCTGAGTTAGCTATGTAGTTAAGATTAAATGTAGGGTGAGAGATAAGAATCTTTACAAGCTCTAAACCAGTATAACCAGTTGCTCCAACAATACCAACATTTATTTTTGAACTATTTACACTCAAAAACAATCTCCTTGTAACTCACATCATCAATTTCAAACTCTTTAATTCCACCAGGGAGACGAACTTTTACTTCATCACCCTCCTCTTTTCCAAGAAGTTGTTTAGCTAATGGTGAATTAAAAGAGATTAAACCAATATCTGGATTTGATTCACATCCACCAACTATAGTATAAGTAATCTCTTCATCAGTATCCATATCTGTCATAACAACAGTAGAACCAAAACTAATTTTTGCATGTTCTAAATCAGTTGGATCAACAATTTTAGCACACCCAATTAACTCGGCTAATTCAGCTAAACGACCATCAATAATTCTTTGTTGCTCTTTTGCTGCATGGTACTCGGCATTTTCTTTTAAATCACCATGCTCTAATGCTTCTTCAATATCTTTTATAGTTTGAGGTCTTTTAACTTGTTTTAAATTTTTTACTTCTGCTTGTAGCTTTTCATAGCCAAAAAGTGTCATTGGTTCAATTTTTTCCATATCTGTTCTCTTTATATTTATAATTTTAGTGATTATAGCAAATTTATTTTAATTCCGAGAGATTGAACTCTATTGTTTTATTTTTATATCTTATAAAAATGATACAACCAGTTTTATCTATACTATTTGGTGTTTCAATATTTTCTAAAATACTAAAATTATCTTTTGTTATAGGATCATATACTTTTAAAGATTCTTCATCTATAAAAAAGATTCTACCACCACCACAACCATCACCAATTATACCCTCACAAACTAAAGGAGATTCTAAATCAAAACCATCCATCATCTTCACAATCCTCTCTCATCTCTTTTAATTCATCTTTATAATCTTTTGATGTTTTATCTATTTTTGAAAACTCATCAAAAGTATAGTTTTTAAAGATAGATTCATCTATACAGTTACAAATTTTAGTATTATTAGAATCATCACATTTTTTTAACATCTCTTGTTTAGTTTTCTCATCCCATTCAAAATAACTATTGTAAAATGGATATAAAGTCCAAATAGCAAAACCTAAAGTTAAAACTATATTTGTTAAATACTCATTTTTCTTAGTTTCAATATATTTTTTAATATCAAAAATAATAAGAATCAAAAAAACTATCTCTAAACCAACTATAAACCAATCACTATCTAAAAAATCAAACACTTTTATCCTTTACCATTTAAAATTTGGGCGAATTATAAGCTGATGATTATCTACACCATCATCTTTTAATACACCATTATATTTGTTGTTACCATAATATAAGTAACCTAATCCTAAACTAAAACTCATCTTATCACTCCATGATATTGGGAATGATTTTTCTAAAACAAATTCAGCTTCTGTAAGTTGAAATTTTTTCTTATCAAATGCCACCATTGAACTAAAAGCACTATTATAAACAAAAGAGAAAACACTCTCTTTATAATCTATACTTTTTCTTCTAGCTCCAAGATAAAAAGTATCTACAAAATTACGATTGGAATGGAATCTTCCACCTACTCGAAAACTCCAGTCTAAATCTTCAATCTCTTTTTCCCTAGTACCTTTTAATTTAAACTCAACATTTACCCAATAATCTTTATGTGCATAATTATCTTTAATAGTATAATCACCTATAGTTACTAAGTAGCCAATATATGCACGATTTTTACCAATATGTGAACCATCTTTCTTCTTAAAAACCATCATTCTACCAACAAAAAAAGATAATGAATAAGGCTCTTCAAATCCAGCAGTTATACTTTTGACTAAATTAAAATCATCTATTTTACTATCTTCATATCTAGCATTATGATTTTTTCTAAAATAGAGTCCAGATAGTGCCATAGGGTGAACAGCCATCTCTAGTAAAAAGATGTTTGGAGACAAAGAGTTTAAAATTAGATTTTTATATAGTTTAGATTCTATAAACTCTGAACCATCAGTTATATTTTTATCTCTATCTAAATCTATAAAAGCTGAAACATTTGAGTAGTAGGCATCAAGTTCATAATCAAACTCAACTAAATCTTCAGCAAATATAGATAAATTTAACAAACAAATTAAAAAAACTACCCTAAACAACTACTTTCCTCTTATCTTCTTTATAGCTTCACTACACATGGTAAGCCCAAAAGTTGCCGTAACACCTACAAAACTGCCCTTCTCTTTTGAAACAGCCTCTTCTGAACTAAAGATAACTTTATATTTTTTTTTAAACCCTCTTTTTCTAAGTTCATACCTTATCTTAGAGCCAAATCTATCACCATAACTTTTCCAAATATCACTAACTTCAACTTTTGTAGCATCAAGCCTTTTAGCACTACCAAAAGAGGATATAAGCTTCTTGTGACATTTTTGAGCAAGTGCAAGTTTTGCTTTTGTGTCATCTATGGCATCTAAAACCAAATCATAAGAATCAAAATCAAACTCCCAAACCCAATTTTCGTCGATTCTTTTGTTTATAGTTTGAATCTCTGGATAGTGTTGTTTTAAAGCCTCAACCTTAATCTCATCAAGATGTTGCTCAGAATATAGCTGACGATTCTGGTTTGTAACATCAAATCTGTCAAAATCAACTATGGTGATATTTTTAACACCACTCCTATACAAACAATCAAGACAAAATCCACCAACACCACCAACACCTAAAAGTAAAATCTTAGCATCTTCAAGTTTTACAAAATCATCTTTTAAAAGTGTTTTTATTCGTTCATATCTTTTCATATTAATCTATCCATCTTTTTCAATAGTATATCAAAATCACTTGTATAAGATTTATCTTGAATAACCTTATATTTTTCAAATTCACTTATAGCAAATTCCTTTGCTATTGTGGCTGTAACTTTTCCAGCATTTTGTAAAATCTCTCTCTCATTAAATTGTAAAAAAGCATTAAGTTTACTACTCCAATCTTTCATTGTCATTGGTATATTTCTCTCAGCTTGGTCTTCTGCATAATCGAGATACATAGTTACAATTCTATTAAGAGATTTTATCTCATCTTGTGAAAGATAATTTTTAGCTACGACAACATCTGATTTTAAAATCTTGCCATTTGGTGCTTTTTTCCAATTTGTTAGCCCCATAAACTCTTTTTGATGGTTTGCTCTTTCCATCAATAATTCAGATGCAGTATGCCCATGAATTGCCCAATGTAGTTTATTTTGAACAGTCGCAAAAAATTCTTGTGTAGTTGGAGCTTTAAAATCATAATCTAAAGCAGTTGCATATATATCTGTAATTTGTTGATAAAAGTTTCTTTCACTCTCTCTTATATCTCTTATTTCAAGAATTAAATCTTTATAATACTGAGGATTTAAATAACTTCCATTTTTCAATCTTTCGTTATCTAGTACATAACCACGAGTGGTAAAAGTTTTTAAAATTTCCGTTGCCCATCTTCTAAACTCTGTGGCTTTGTTAGAATTTATTCTATATCCTAGTGAGATGACAACTTCAAGATTATAATGTTTAGTATTATACTTTTTACCATCACTAGCAGTTATTCGGAATTTCCGAATAACTGAATTTTCTTCCAATTCATAAGTTCTAAATATATTTTTAAGATGCTCATTTATAGTAGTTACAGATACATCAAATAGTTTGGCTATAAGCTTTTGAGTAAGCCATACAGTTTCATCTTCTACTTTTACCTCTATGGTATCTTGCCCATTAGTCGTAGTGAAAATTAAAAACTCTGCTGTTGAGTTTCGTATGGTTAGTTTTTTATTCATTATATTTATCTCTTTTTACAAATATTATCAATTGTAGCTTGAAGTACTTGCCAACTAATTTTTGCTATATGATAATCAGGGTTAAATTTTAATATTGCTTGTTGAGATGGATGAATAAAATTTCTAAAATCTCTTAATGCATGACTAAACTTTTTAACATCTAAGCCAATAAACTCTTTTTCATGAGCTACATCAATTAAAGTATTTAAAGACCAACTATATAATGGTTGGACTTTATCTTTTATTTTAAAAGCAGATTTTGCAGTATTAAACTCTTTAGGATTATTTGTAGCAACTCCGAGTAATATTCCTTCTAATGTACTACCACATAAAAATATAACCGATAAATTTGCATTAGCTTTTAAACACTTTTCTATTTCATTTATTCTTTGAGTTAATATATTTGTAGTTTGTGAATCAAAATTTAAAAGACTTAAATCAATCTGTTTAAATTCTTTTTTTGAAAATTCATCTTCTGTTAATTCATTACTTTTATTAACTTCTTTTTTACCTAAGAGTTTATTAATATATAATTGAGCTTGTTTATTGTCTTTATCTTCTATAATATCTATACTATTAGCATATTCTAATAATGCATTACAAACTTCACCAATAATTTTATCTGTTTCTATTTCCCAAAAAGCTCTAAGTCTTTTCATTTTAGAACTACCGTTCTTATAATATTTGTCATCTTCAATATTAATATTGTAATCAATAAAAAATTCTTTAAATGTTCTATCTGTAAACTCTAAAACATAACCACCTCTATTAAAAAGTTTTTCAAATAATTGTTTTTCATTAAACTTTAAATTAGCCATTTATACAATCCTCAATAATTTTACTTATCTCATCTTGTTTTTGCTTAATCTGTTTATCTATATCTTTTTGACTATCTATTTTAGTTTTAATTTTAGTTACTAATCTTTCTTGATGTTCTAAAGTAAAATCTAATAATGGAAATTCTTGTAATTGGCTTGGAAATATATTTGTATTGTTACCTAAACCTTTTTTATGTGTATAAACTAAATATTGAAATAAATCACTTCTAAAGTAATAATATGCGAATAGTTGGTTATAGTTTGTTAGTCTTATTCTCATAGTAAAATCTGCGAAAATACCTTCTACTTCATGATCATCAATTATTGCTACTTTTCCTATTGTTCCCTCACCTGAACGAGCTAATAATATATCATTTAGTTTTATTGATTTATTTTTATTATCACTAAAATATTTTATACCTACTTTTTTACAACCTTCAGTATCAAATCTATAATTTTTAATACTTGACATAGCTATATAATAATATTCTCCATTTTCATCATATAAAGATGGACTTACACTTTTACCTAAAACTATTGGTTCTTGAATAAAATCTTTTACTTTTTTATCTGTTTTAGATAGTAAAAAATCATGTAAAAACTTACATTCAATATTATGAAATTTATATCCACATCTTATATCTTTATTTTGTGAAAATTTTAATAAACTAGAAGTAAATATTTTTTGAGATTTTAATCTATTAAACTTTTTCCAATCAAATTTTAATTCTTTATTAAATACATCATTTATGATTTCTAAATGCTCTTTTTTTTGAAGTTTTAAAGTTTGTATCTCTTTTTCTATTGGTTCTATTTGTTTTATAGCTTTATTTTGAATATCTAAAGATATATTTGGTACTTGTATCTTTAATAAATCATCTTCTTTATATGAAGATATTCCGATACCTCTGTAAATATGATTATCTAATATACTTTTTAATGTTGTAGTTCTTAATAAATATAAAATAAACCTTTTATTCCAGTCTTGAGCTATTTCAAATACATAAAATCCATTTGAAAACACATAATTAGATAAATCAAAATCAAAATTAAGAGCAGGAGTAATTGCACCTTTTAAACTAGATATTAAAATACATTTATTGTTTATTTTATATTTTAATCTATTAGGATGCTCATCTTTTGTTACAACTTGGTAAGAAACAATATCTCCAAATTCATTTAAATAATCTCTTCCTGTTGGAATACCTTTATATTCCTTATTATCTTCATAATTAAATATTTTATAAGTAGGAATTAGTATATCTTTTAATGAAATTAATTTTTTATCTTTAATATTAAAAATATTCCAACCATATTTTTTATTTAATAAATGAAATTTAGAATCCATTCTAAATAATTCATCATTTTTTAAATCACTAAGTTTTATAGTCTGAATTAGTCCCATTTAATACTCTTTCTAATACTATCAAGAATCTTAACTTCCTCATTATTTCTTAATAAAATATCACGAGAAGCCCATTGTTTCATAATTCCATTTTTAAAATAATTTATAAGTATCTCATCTATTCTATCAAAATATTCAGCTTTGATTTTATCATTTTCATAATAAGTTTCATAAACCTCTAAAGCTTTTTTGTATTCAGTTTCAAACTCTTCAAGTTTTTGTTTTGATTGTTTTAAACTATCTTCTAAAACTTTTAATTTTTTCACTAAAGCTGGAGTTATTTTTTCTTTTATCTTCTTATTTAACTCTTTCATATCTATTTCAATAGTTGTTACACTTTTAGTTATAAGAGTAATTAAATCATCATAATATTTTTTAATTTTATCAAGACTTAAACTATTAGGAGCATATTCCAAATCAAATAAATCATTTGGCATAGGTTTTTCACCTCTTTTAGTTCTTTTATACCCTACATTTGAAGTATCTGCCATAAATATATAATAATCAAACTCTTTTGCAACCTCTCCAAACACCCATAAAGTATTGTAAAAACCAAATATATCTGTCGTATCTTTATCGTATTTACAAAGTTCTTTTATCTCATCTTTGTATTTTGTACATATATTTTCAGATGTTAATTTTTTATCCTCTTCAATAATATAATCTTTTAAAAGTCTTATAAGTAACTCTTGCTCTTCATTTGGTTTTAAATCTTTTATAGATGGTAGTTTAGTTCTATCTTTTTTGTTTAAATATACACTTATTAGGTTTTCACATCTAATTTTCAAGTTTGACCATTCTTTTCCAAAGTTATCCCAAACATCATTCCACTCTTTTATCTCATTTTGTGTTTTCTTTTGTAAAAATAGTATAGATGTTTTTGTAGATGTATAGGGTTCAAAAGTTATCTGAGGTAAACTAACCACTGCTTTTACTTTAAAATACTTAAATAAAAAAAGTCTTATATATTTGTTTTCTGTTGTATCAAAAATACTTTCAGGAAGTACCACACCTACACGACCATTTTCTTTTAAAAGTTGATAGTATCTTTCTAAAAATAAGTTTTCACTATTTTTCTTATTAGCAAATATAAAACTTTGAGGGAGTAATCTTTTAGTTTGAGTATCTAAATCTACACTAAAAGGTGGATTAGATATAACTATGTCAAAATGACCATTTACAGATTTATCATTATACATTTCATCGATAGAGTTATTTTTTAGTTCATTAGCTGATTTTGTATTAGTATATTTATCAAATGGTAATAATCCATCTTGAACAAATATATTACTTGAACCATCACCGTGAAGTATCATATTTACTTTAGATGCTATCCCTAAATCAAAATTTATATCTGAACCATAAAGATAAGTTTCTGCCCATTTATTCTCTTTTCTTTGTGGAAATAGCCCTTCAAAAACTTCAATAGTTTGTTCATTATCATCAAGTTTATCAAACTGTTTATATTTAAGCTCTTTAGTTATAACTTTCATCGCTTCAACTATATATGTAGCACTTCCAGCACTAGGGTCAATTATAAAAGGTAGTTCACCTTTTTCATTTAGTCTATCTATCGCTAAAGTATCTAAACCAATAGCATAGTTTATAAAATTTACTACATTGGTAGGTGTGAAGAATTGTCCTTTAGTTTGCTTAAATCCATCTCTTGTAATAGCTTCAAAAAAATCACCCAATATATCTTTACCATCTAAAGAGTTTCTAGCTTTAAAAAATGATATTCGTTCAAGTGATTGAACACAAAAAGCCAATTTACTTAGAGGAAATTTTTCCTCATTTATTACATAAGCTTTATCAACTTTAGTTTTATCTGTCATATTTAATTTTTGAGTTAATGCTCGTCTATAAAGGTCATTTATTCTGTTAAATAAATTTTCCAAATTTTCAGAATTATCGCCATATTGTTTAAGTTGGAAGTAATATTCTTCGCCACTTTTTCGTTCTGCTTCATCTTGAATTTTTGCTAAAATTATATTTGTAAGTGAGTAGAATATTTCACTATCGTTAGTTCCCCCACCACCCCAAAGTACATTATGAAGATTTTTAGCTAACTGTTCTATCTCCTCTTTTTGTATTTTTACTTTTAGGTCATATTTTTTATCACCCTTTATCAAAGGTTGCTTTTGTGGTTGTCCATACCCTGCTGTTAATTCATTTCCAATAGAAACACTTCCAGCCTCTTCCCAAGCTTCAAATGTAGAGTATTTTTGAAAATCTATAATAATTACTTTATCTGAAACAGCATTATCAATTTTTTCAGTTGTATAATATGCTAAATACTTCACTTTTGTATGAAACTTTTTTTCTTCTTCTTGTGCTAAAGTAAATAATTGTCCTTCAATATTTACTTTGTCTTGCTCATATTTTTGAGGTGCTTTTACTTCTATAAAAAAGAAAGGATTATTTTCATTGTCTTTAACTACGACATCAATTCTCGGTGCTTTTTTATCTCTTCCTATCTTAACATCATAAGTTTTTTCTAGTTCTATATGTTCAGGTAAATAATCTAATTCATTTACTAACCTATCTATTAAAAAGGCTCTTGATAGCTCTTCATCACCAGATATAGTTTTTATATTTGATTTGATTTTATCATGATATTTAATCGTTTTGTTCTCAAGATTTAATGTTACAGAATCTATTTTTTGATTGTTTACTTTTGTTTCTATTGTTTTATTCATATTTTGATGCCTAAGTATTTTATATTGTATTTTAGTTAAATATTTATTCAATATTTCTTTTTTAATCTATCCACTCTTCTAATTTTTTCATACTCTTATAAGCACTCATATCAAGCATAATAGGGGTAATAGAGATAAATCCAGCTTCAATTGCTTCATGGTCACTCATACCATCTACACCTTTTCGTGGGGAAAAATTTAGTGGATGTAAACCTAGCCAGTAAAACTCTTCACCTCTAGGGTTTCTATGAAGATGAGAATCATTTGCATAGAATCTATAACCAGCATAAGTTACTTTTATCTCAGCTTCACTCACCCCATATGGGATATTTATATTTAAAAACTCCCTTTGAGGTAGTGGAAAAGAGCCTTTCATCACTTTAGAAACTATCTTTTGTATAGTTTTACAAGCGAGAGTAAAATCACCTGATGGGTCTGTAAAATCCATCACTTGAGATATAGCTATAGAAGGCACATCATGTAAAACTCCCTCCATAGCACCAGCACAAGTTCCAGAGTAGGTTATATCTTCACCCATATTTGAGCCACGATTAATCCCACTAACTAAAAGATCAGGCTTAACATCTTCATAGATAGCACTAAGTGAAAGGTAAACACAATCAGCAGGTGTACCATCATCAAGTTTATAAAAATCATCTCCAACACTTACAAATCTAAGTGGACGAACAAGTGTAAGGGAGTGTCCACAAGCTGATTTTTCATTTGCTGGTGCGACAACCATAACTTCAACATTTTCTAATTCTCTTAAAGCATTTACAAGTTCAACTAAACCCTTAGCCTCATAACCATCATCATTTGTTACTAAAATTTTATATTTTTTATTCATAATGGTATTTTATATAAATAGTGATTGAGACTAGATTAAAAGGTACATTTATTGCTATAATAATTTAAAAGGATAAATGATGAACACATCTTATGGAATTAACACTTACATGGCACATGACTTAAACATCAGTATGAAAACCTCTAGTGGTGATACTATTGAGATGAAGTTTGCTAACCATCAGTCTAGCTCTTTAAGTCAAAAAAGAGATGATAATGGTTCTTCTACCCAAATGAGTTTTTCATCTATGCAATCTTTTGAATTTAATGTAGATTCTAATGGAATAGATGCTCAAGATCAAAAAGAGATAGATGAGTTTATGAAAACTGCTCAACCATTTATAGATGATTTTTTAGCAGAATTAGAAGAATCAGCACCAAAATCTCCAGTTACTCAACTAGCTAAAAAAGTTTCTGATATATTTGAACCAAGTAAAGAGCGAACAGAAAATGAAAAAAACAATATAAAAACAAATATAGTAGAGATGTTTGATAACTCTATGAAAAAACTTGAAGAACCAGAAAGAGTAAATAGTGCAGAAACTTTAGAAAAAATATTTGAAGATGCTAAGAAGCTTTTAGAAAAGGTTATAGAAGAGTTTGATGGTCTTAATAAAGAGATTTATGCTTAAACTTGACAGAAGCTCTTATAATAGTGTAAAATTACAACTATTAATTAAGAGACTAACTTTTAAAACTCCTTCTTCAAAACAAATCCAAATAAATTAAGGTAATTACTTTATGAGTGAAAACAATTCACAACACCCTCCTCGCAAAAACACTAAGCCACACAATAAAAACAATAACAAAACTCGTTCACATACACCTGTAAAAGGTGCTACTATTGATGAACTTCGTACTCAAAATATTGAAGTTTTAGTAGCTATGGCTACAGAATTAAAAGTTGAACATCCAAATGAGTTAAAAAGACAAGATATTATCTTTGAAATTTTAAAGGCACAAACTGAACAAGGTGGTTTCATTTTATTTAGTGGAATCTTAGAGATTATGCAAGATGGCTATGGATTTATCCGTTCTATAGATAAAAGTTTCAATGAATCTATAAATGATGCTTATGTATCAAATACTCAAATCAGAAGATTTGCTCTTAGAAATGGTGATGTTGTAACTGGTCAAGTTCGCCCACCTAAAGACCAAGAGAGATACTATGCTCTTATAAAAGTTGAAGCAGTTAACTCACTTCCACCTGAAGAGAGTAAAAAAAGACCTCTATTTGAGAATCTTACACCTCTTTACCCTCAAGAACAATTTAAACTAGAATACAGAGAAAAAGGTTTAACAGGTCGTATGTTAGATCTTTTTTCACCTATTGGTAAAGGGCAAAGGGGTTTAATTGTTGCACCACCTAGAAGTGGTAAAACTGAACTTTTAAAAGAGATTGCTCATGGTATAACAAATAACCATGCTGAAGTTGACTTGATGGTTTTGCTTGTAGATGAAAGACCTGAAGAGGTTACAGATATGGAAAGAAGTGTTAAGGGTGAAGTTTATAGCTCAACTTTTGATATGCCTGCAAAAAACCATGTTAAAGTAGCTGAGATGGTGATTGAAAAAGCAAAAAGAAGAGTTGAGTTAGGTAAAGATGTTGTGATTTTACTTGATTCTATCACTCGTCTTGCTCGTGCTTATAATACTGTTACTCCATCAAGTGGTAAAGTTCTTTCAGGTGGTGTTGATGCTAATGCTCTACATAAACCAAAAAGATTTTTCGGTGCTGCTAGAAACATTGAGAATGGTGGAAGTTTAACTATCATCGCGACTGCACTTGTTGATACTGGTAGCCGTATGGATGAAGTAATTTTTGAAGAGTTTAAAGGTACTGGAAATATGGAAGTTGTTCTTGATAGAAAAATTGCAGAGAGAAGAATCTTCCCAGCTATTGATATACTTAAATCTGGAACTCGTAAAGATGAACTACTTATTGGTAAAGAAAATTTACAAAAAGTATTTATACTTCGTCAAATGTTACATAAACAAGACAATGAAGTTGAAGCTCTTAAATTTATCTACAACACTATGGGTAAAAAAGATACAAATGCTGAATTTCTTGAAAGTATGAATACAAACTCATAATGAAAATTGGTGTTTTTGATAGTGGAATCGGTGGATTAACCGTTGTAAAATCACTACTTCAACACCAACTCTTTGAGGAACTTATCTACTACGGAGATACAGCTCGTGTCCCTTATGGAATCAAAGATAAAAATACAATCATCCGTTATGGTTTAGAAGCTGTAGAGTTTTTTAAAAACTTCGAACTTGATTTAATTATAGTAGCTTGTAATACTGTTAGTGCTTATGCTCTTGATGAGATGCGAGAAAACACCTCTTGCCCTGTTATAGGGGTAGTAGAAGCGGGTGTAAAAGCAACATCAAACAACTTACAAAACAAAGATTCAAACATACTTATACTTGGTACAAAAGCAACTATAAACTCAAAAGCTTATGAATTTAAACTAAATAATTTAGGATTTAAGAATCTACAAACAAAAGCGACAGGACTATTTGTCCCTTTAGTTGAGGAGGAGATTTATAATGGTGAGATTTTAGAAGCTACTTTTAATCACTATTTCAAAGATACTAAAGTACCAGATGCCATAATATTAGGATGCACCCATTTTCCACTTATCTCAGAATCAATTGGAAAATATTTTGGAGAGAAAACTAAACTTATTCACTCTGGTGATGCGATAGTAGAATACCTTGAAAATAAGTTTGAATTTAAAAATAGATACCAAAACCCACAAATGAAATTTTTTGCATCAGAAAACCCAGAAGCACTTAGAAGTGTTGCTAGGAAGTGGTTAAATTTTAACCCTTAAAATGTTACAATTCACCCAATAAAAAGTGGAGAAATATGATGAAAAAATCTTCTGAGGTATTAGCTAGAAAATATCGTCCTACAAATTTTGATGAGCTTATTGGGCAAGAAATTATTGCTCAGACATTATCTTTAGCATTGGATTCAGATAGATTATCTCATGCTTACCTTTTTTCAGGTTTAAGAGGTAGTGGTAAAACTTCAACTGCTAGAATCTTTGCAAAAGCTCTTATTTGTGAAGATGGGATGAGTCATCAACCTTGTGGAGTTTGTCAAAACTGTATCTTGGCATCTGAAAATCGACATATTGACATTATAGAGATGGATGCTGCATCTTCGAGAAAAATAGATGATATAAGAGATTTAATAGAACAAACAAAGTATCAACCAGCATCAGCAAGATTTAAAATCTTTATCATAGATGAAGTACATATGCTTACAAAAGAGGCTTTTAATGCTCTGCTTAAAACTCTTGAAGAACCACCTAGTTATGTTAAGTTTATACTAGCAACAACAGACCCACTAAAACTTCCAGCTACCATTTTAAGTAGAACTCAACACTTTAGATTCAAAAGTATAGCTACTAACAAAATTATAGACCATTTAGCACATATACTTAACCTTGAAGAGATTAAGTATGAGAATGGTGCTTTAGAGATTCTAGCTAGAAGTGGAGCTGGTAGTTTGAGAGATACCCTTACACTTTTAGACCAAGCTATAATTTACTCTAAAAATTTTGTTGATGTAAATACTGTTACAGATATGTTAGGTTTGGTTGACCCTAAATTTATAAAAGACCTTTTTGATGCTATTTTTGCAAAAGATTACCAAAAAATAGTTGAATATACTAAAAAGCTAGAAGAGTATGAAGCTGAGATGATTGTAGATGAATTAATCGCTTATCTAAAAGAAAAGATGTATCAACATGATGCACTTTTTTCAACTCTAGTATTAGATAGATTTTTTAGAATTCTTAGTGATTCTAAATACCTTTTTAGCATAAATGCAGATGGTTCATTTGTACTTTCACTTATATTTTTTAAAATGGTTGAAGCTCTTAGAATCAAAGAGATTGACCAGATGATAGAATCTATACAAAAAGACATACAAAGACCCGAGATAAATTCTATAGAGATAACTCATAAACAAACTACTCCTCAAGTGGCAAAAATCATAATAAAAAATGAGCAAAAAACAACTAAAATAGTAGAACCGATAAAACAAAAAATAGAATCACAAAACAATAATGATATTGAGACTTTTAATAAACTTATAGAAAAAATAAAAGATAGAAACTACAATCTCGGTGATTGTTTTTCTAAGAGTATAAATTTTATATCTTACAACGATTCTACACTGACTTGGGAAAGTTGTGCTAATCAGGAGTGTAAAAAAACACTTAAACATGGTTACTCAGCTATCAAACAGATAGTGAGAGAGATCTATGGTTTTGAAACAAAAATAAAAGGTGTGCAATGCTCAAAAACTATAGTGCAGCCAACAATAGAACCAACATTTATAGAAGAGCATATTTACCAACAACAACAACAACAACAACAACAACAACAACAACAACAACAACAACAACCTATGGTAGAAGCCCCTCAAAGTGATTCTATGATAGAAGATAATGAGATAGGTGGTAGTTCTAGTTGTGTAACAAACTGC
>Ga0256837_1000687_pt1 | contig 26974 bp, 33 predicted proteins | sample 4562384metaG_FD_185976 | JGI IMG/M metagenome (GOLD analysis project Ga0256837, IMG submission 185976) | Hydrothermal vent microbial communities from Guaymas Basin, Mexico - 4561-384 | ecosystem: Environmental > Aquatic > Marine > Hydrothermal vents | place: Mexico: Guaymas Basin | collected... | reverse complement strand
ATAGATACATCTACAAGAGTAAATCAATACTCAGGGGCATTATCTACTGGATATATGTTAAGAGATGATTTCTATGTAGAGATTGGTGGAAGTTATACAAAGCTTAACGGTGAGGTATTTGGTGATTATGAAATCAAAGATGAAAAAACATCTCTTGCTTACTTAGAAGTGGCTAAAAGATGGGAGACTGGTTTTGGGACACTTGATACAACTGCAAATGGTGGTCAAGTGTTTCATGAGTATGTAGATGATGAGTTTTCAGGTGGTGTTGGTATAGATTACTATCCAATGAACAATGCAAAGATAGGTTATAACTATCAGTATGAAGAAAACAACATTGCAAATATTTACTCAGCACAGTATAGCTTCTTTTTTGTAGAGTATGCAGATAACATCTCACTTGATACATATCAAGTAAATGCTGGTGTAAAAGTTGCCTTTGATGATTTATTTGATATTTCAACTTGGAAAGCTGCTACAAATATCAAGCCACATCTTAGTGAGCTTCACAGATTTGAAACAGTTGCTTTTTCAAGTAATATGAATATTCAAAGTACTGCTGGAGTTCAAAAGACTGCTGAGGCAATAGCAAGAGACAATCTTCCAGATACTCCTGTAACTCCTCCAGCTACAAATCATGCTCCAATAGGTGAATCATTCACAGTTGATGCAGGAGCTAATGCTACATATACAGTAGATTTAGCTTCACATATAAGTGATGCTGATGGAGATACTCTTACAGTAAACTATGTGGGAAGTGGTGTTCTTAGTGGAGATCCTGCTATAGATAGTGCTAATACTGGTATATCTGGAACTAATGCTACTATTACAGTTACTGAAGGTGCTGGTAATGGATATATTGATTATACTGTATCAGATGGAACAGATACAAGTGCCACTTATAGAATTACTATTAATACTTTAGATGGTGAATAGTATATTTTATAAGTAAAAATAAAAAGTTAGAGAATAATCTCTAACTTTTTTATTTATATAGTTTTACATAATCTATGATATCATTTATTTGTTTATCAGCATTATGTTTACTTCAAATATATAGGTCGTCTCATAGTGCATTTCAAGATGTAAAATTTCATTTATGCTCTCAATCTATTTCTAAATCAAATTGATTTGATCAAGTTTTAATAGCTTTTATAATATGAAAATTACCATCATATAAATCATTTATATTTATTCCAGGAATAGAATTTCAATTTTGTAATTTTATATAACTATTAACTCATTTGCTTAAATATAATTTATAACTTTGAGATATAATACCCAAGAAAAACAAACAACATTTTGTAAAGTTTAATTCTCAAAAAGGTAGAATTAAACAATAAAAATAGAGGGTAAAGATATGAGTAGAAAAATGACAAAATATTCAACACAATTTAAAACAAAAATTGTACTTGAAATTTTACGTGAAGAAAAAACACTAAATGAGATAGCAAGTGAATATAATATCATTCCTAAAAATATAATGAACTGGAAAAAGATATTTCTTGAAAATACAGAAGTTGCAATGGAACCAGCCAAAGCAGTAAAAGAGTACAAGGATGAGATTAATAATCTAAATAAAAAAGTGGATGAATATGCTAAGAAAGTTGGTCAGTTAACTTTAGAGAAGGACTGGGCAGTGGGACGTCCACCAAATACATCTTGGGCAAATAAACAACACCCTAAATATTCATATAAACTAAAAGGTGTAGATATAATCAGAGCTAATCAAGTATGGTCAACTGATATTACTTATATTAAAATTAAAGGTGAAAACCGTTTAATAAAAGCAAACTGCTTTGCTTTTATAGGTTTGAAACCAAAGGCTTTATGCTTTAGCATAGCCGTAGGGGTATATATGGCAGCAATAATTGATTGGTATAGTAAAGCTATACTTTCATGGAAAATATCAAATACAATGGATACCGATTTAGTAATGGGTGTATTAAATGAAGCTTTATCTAAATATGGTAACCCTGAGATATTTAATACTGATCAAGGCTCACAATATACTAGTTATATCCATACTCAAACACTTAAAGATAGAGGTATTATTATCTCAATGGATGGGAAAGGTAGAGCTGCTGATAATATTTGTATTACAGGAAAGTTTGCTTTGCAACCGCTATTCGCTACTTTTGAAAGATTCTGGAGAAGTGCGAAGGTTGAAAAAATATATCTAAATGAATATGATAGAGTATCAACACTAAAAGATGATGTATATGACTATATTAATTTTTATAATCATAAAAGATTTGTCCTCGTACCTGCGGGATTACATCATGAAACTTTAAATTATAAAAAACCTATGAATGTTTATTGGGATAGTATTAAAATTAATGATGAAAATTATACTAAATTAGATAAAAATGTAGCATAAGGTAACAAGTGAAAAAGAGAATTAGATTTTATAAAAAGTTGTCTTGACTTCTTGGGGTATTATAGGATTTATTATGAAAAAAATATATTTTACTATTTCGTTTTTAATTGTATCTCTATTTACAGGGTGTGCAAAAAATGGTTATCATGAAGTTCATTATACTGGCAAGTACAAAGGACAAATTTACAAAGGTAACTTTTTAAACAATAAAAGAGATGGTTATGGTGTATATATTTGGAGATCAGGACAAATTTATAAAGGAAATTGGAGTTATAACTTACAATCTGGCTATGGTAAATTAATTTGGCCAAAGAATCATCGTTTAGGATACTCTTATTACGAGGGTGAATTTTATAATAATAAACCTTATGGAAAGGGAACTGTACTTAATAAATATGGAGTCCTATTTAAAGGATATTGGAAAGGATGGAATCCAAATAGCAAAAAAATCTTTACCATTATATTAAAAGATAAAATTATTAAAGGCTACATAAAAGGTGAATTACCAAATGGATTACATATTGATAAATCAAAAAAAGTTGAATTTGAATATCTAACAAAAAAATATTTTTACTATAAAAATAAAAAAATCTTAGTCCCTGCTCATTCTAAATATTATGGTTATCTTGATTATTCTTTTATTCCAACAAAATATGGTAAGTTAGTATTTTCTGATGGTAAAAATATATATGAAGGTGATTTTAAAAAAACAAAAACTATAATACATAAATATACAAAAAAATATCAAAAAGAGTTAGAACAAAAACAAAGAGAAAAAGATTATAAAAATCAAAAATGTACAACATATAAAAATTGGATATATTTTGGCGATCAATGTAATTCTAATAATAAAGCTCATGGTTTTGGAAAAGCAGTATCTCTTGATGGTACAAAATCATTTGAGGGTGAATTTGAAAATGGCTTATTTAAAAAAGGTACTTATATTTATAAAGATCAAAAATATGTTGGTGAACTTTTAAATGAAAGATTAGATGGTTATGCAGAATATTATGTAAATAACAAACCCATTTACAAAGGTAATTATAAAAATGGTTTAAAAGTAGGAAAAGGTATCTGTTATGTAAAAGGTGTAGAAGAAGCTTGTGAATATAAAAATAATAAAAGAATTGATGCTACATATATAAATAGAATTAAATTAAAAAAATTACAAGAAGACTTAAAAAAACAACAAGAACAAATGAAAAAAGAACAAGAAAAACTTGAAGAGCAAAGAAGAAGATTACAAAGACAAAGTTACGACGATGATGATTATAGCAGTGGGTCATCTTCAAGCTGGGGTGATCAATTTGTTCAAAGTTTAAAAATAGCAAGTGATGAAATAATAGCTCAAAAAAGAGCTACTCTTGAACAAAAGAAAGCAAATTATGCAATGTTACAAAGACATAGAGAACAACAAAGAAGAGAAAAAGAGGCAAAAAATAGAAGATTAATATATCAACAAAAACAGCTACAATCACAATATCAAAGAAAAGAAGCTCAGGCTAGACAAAGATTACTACTACTAGAACAACAAAAACGAAGACTTGAAGAAGAAAATAAAAGAAAACTTGAACTACAAAGAAGACAAAACTTATTAAAACAACAAGAACTAAGAAGAAAACAAAATTTAGAACAAGAAAAAAGAGATAAACAACTTGCAAAACAAAAATATCTAGATAAAATTAAAAATGGTACTAACCTTGCTGGGAAGAGATGTTATGGTTCTAATTATGTAGGTGGACAATTACCAAATATACGACCACAATTAGTTTCTTGTATAGATGTTCATTATACAGTTTCTTGTCCAAATAATTCATATAATACCTATGATGGTGTATTAAAAAATATGGTAAGTAATATGGGTGGATGTTATGGAGATATCTCTGAAGTAAAAAAAGATTTAGGATGTAAAGCAGAAAGTTTTATAGTACGAGTAAAAGATGTTACTCAATGTCAATAAGAGTATAAAACTAAAAAAGAGATAACAGCAATAATAGCAGAATATAAAAATAGGTATTCACCATAAGTATATCCTGCTATTAAAGAGCCTACAAAACCACCTAATCCATATGCAACACCTAGCATAAATTGTTGTGCTAACTTTTTATTTGAATATATTTTATATAAATATATTATAACAGCACTATGATATAAACCAAAAGAGAAAGCATGTATAGATTGCGTAAAGTATGATATATATAAATTATCAGGGAATAGATATAATAAAAGCCATCTAAATGCTGTAATTAGTATAGAAAATTTTATTATTAATAAAAGGTTATTTTGTAGTATTGGAGCTTGAAAATAAAGCATCACAATCTCACATATAACACCAAATGCCCATAAATAACTTGTAACTTCAAGAGATATCCCATGTGCTGTTTCATATATAGTAAAGAAGTTATAAAAACCTCCAAAACTTATCTGCATCAAAAACAAACTTAACCAAAATGGCCAATATTTTAATAATGAAAAACTATCATCACCTTTTTGTTCTTTATGATTAACATCATAAGATATTAATAAATATGAAAAAATAGCTGTAAATATTGTCATAGCTAAATAAAAATCAAGTGCATTATATGGATTACTTAGAAATTTAGCCAATACTAAACCAATAAGCATAAATCCTATAGAGCCATAAAGTCTTGATTTCCCATATTTATCTTTTCCCAAATTATTTATTGTAATAACTTCAACATAGGGTAATAAAACACTTAAAAATATACCTAATATTGCATTGTTTATCATGAAGTAATAAAAATTATCAATAGTTATATAAAATAACAGTGAAGATAAAACTGCTCCAACTAATGTAAGTTTAAATATATTTGTATTTAGTTTTATATATTTTAAAAATAAAAATGGAGTTAAAAATCTCATCAAAGGTGCAAGTGCTAATACATAGCCTATATCTTTTGTACTATAGCCAATATCATTTAATACTTTTGGTAAAAATATTATATACACACCAACAGCAGCAAAATAAAAAAAATAAAATGCACTTAATTTAAAAAATAACATATATTATTTTTGGGTAATAGTATTAGGAATTTCTTGAATTATTGTACCAGAAATAAAATCTTGTAGTGTTCTTCTTGATTTATTAAAAAATGGAATAAACATTGTAAATATAAACACAATAGATAATGTAGTGAATATATATCTATTAATAACAGATACTACAGTTGGTTTTTTACCTGTAACACTATCTACTATATATAAATCATATGCTTTCATACCAGGAGTTTGTCGTTTAAAATGCCATAATGAAACCACTATTAAAAGATGTGGTAACATTATATAAGTCCATCCGAGTGCTTTTTGTGATGAAAAATCCTGTAAACTTCCCATCACTAAATAAGTAACAATATACATCAATGGCATAGTAAGCATAAAAGTATCAGTTAAAAAAGCTTTAAATCTAAGCATTAAAGATGAGTTTTTTAATATTAATCTATCTTTGTTATTTTGCTTTGGTGTTTTTTTAGTTTGCTCTTGTACTTTACCTTTTTTTACATCACGCCATCTTGACATCTAGTTACCTCTTGAACCAGGTTTAATAGCTTTTGATTTTCCCTCTTTACAAAGTGGACAATCACCTTCACTATACATCTCAAATGTAAAATCATCTAATGCAAATAATTTAGTTCCCTTAGGTAGTTTACAGTTCTCTTTTTGTGGTTCATCTTTACCGACTCTTGTACAAAAACCTCTATTTGCTAAAGCTGCAAATGCTACTACATTTCCACCTTGTGCTTCAACTTGCCCTGCAGCTTCAAGTGCAGATCCAGCAGTAGTTATAATATCTTCACAAATAATATAATTTTCACCCTCTTGAACTTCAAACCCTCTTCTAATAGTCATTTTCTTATCAACTCTTTCTGCAAATATAAATCTAACATCAAGTGCAGTTGCTAGTGCAAATCCAGCAATTAATCCACCAAGAGCTGGTGAACAAATTGCATCGACTTTAATACCTGATTGTTTAATTTGAAGAGCTAAAGCTTCAGCTAAAAGTTTTGCAGTTTTAGGATCTTCAAGTACTTTTGCACTTTGTAAATAATACTTAGAGTGGTTACCACTACTTAATAAAAAGTGACCTTCTAATAATGCATTTGAGTCTTTATATATTTGTTCTACATTCATAATATTAAACCTTTAATATTTCAGCTTCTTTAGCTTTAAATGTTTCATCAGCTTTTGCTACATAAGTATCTGTTATTTTTTGAATCTCTGCTTGAGCTGCTTTACTCTCATCTGCTGTTATCTCTTTATCTTTTTCAAGCTTTTTAATTTTATCATTAGATGCTTTTCTAATATTTCTAATAGCAACTTTAGCGTCATCTGTCATAGTTTTTGCACCTTTTGCTGATTCTTTTCTTTGATCAACTGTCATTGGAGGGAAAAATAATTGTACAGATTCTCCATTGTTATTTGGATTTACTCCAATATTTGCAGCTGCGATTGCAGTTTCAATATCACCAACTAAATGTTTTTCCCAAGGAGAGATATTAATTGTTGTTGCATCTGGTGCAATAATATTTGCTACTTGTGATAAAGCAGTTTGTGTTCCGTAGTAATCAATAGTAATTCCATCTAAGATACTTGTTTGAACTTTCCCTGTTCTTAAAGTTTGGTAATGTCTTTTTAAAGCTTCAATAGCTTTTTCCATAGATTCTTTTGTATCGTTATATATTTCATTTAACATTTGATTTTCCTTTTATTTATTATTTTAATAATCATATATTAATATACCATCTTTTGAGTAAAGATTCTTTTAATATATTGTTATTTTATGAGTGAATATATAAATAAAGTAAGAAATAATTTCTTACTTTTATTTATATCTATTTTGCAGGTGCTGTAGGTATAGCTGGTGCTGTATTTGTTGTTGGTACAGTAGGTACTGCTATATTTATATTATCTACAACACTTTTTTGTGTGCTTTGATTGTATAAATAACCTAGTGCTACAGTATTTGCAACAAAAAGTAAACCAATTATAAAAGTAAATTTTACTAAAAAACCTGCTGGACCTTTTGCTCCAAACATTGATTCATTACTTCCACTATATCCACCTAGTCCCATTCCTGAACTTTTTTGTAATAATACTGCAATGATAATTATAACTGCAAGTACAAATTGTACTATTAATAATGTTGATGCCATTGTTTCCCTTAATCTCTAAATATTTGCCATTTTATCCAAGTTTTACTAATATAAAGATAAAATTAAGCTATGACAATAAGCAAACACTTCAGTACACATGCAAATGAGTATGATAATAATAACATTATTCAAAGAATAGTATCAAAAGCATTAGTAAGAGAGATCCAAGGTAATCCTAAAAATATCTTGGAACTAGGTTGTGGAAGTGGACAGATATTTAGAGAGATATCTTGGGATATTGAAAAATATAAGGCTATTGATTTTTCACAAAAAATGTGTGATATCCATCCAAAATCTAAAAATTTACAAATAAAATGTTTTGATTTTGATAGTGATGAGTTTTATGAAGATATAAAAGGTGATAACTATGATTTAGTGATCTCATCTTCAGCTATGCAGTGGAGTAAAGATTTAAATAAACTATTAAAAAGACTTTTTAGTGTAAGCAATAACATAGATTGTGTACTTTTTACATCTAATACATTTAAATCAATATATGAAATAACAAATAAAAAACCAGCAATCTTAAGTATTCAAGAGATTAAAGATGCTTTTGATAAATACAATAGTAGCTATGAAGTGTTTAACTACCAAATAAATTTTAATAATAAAAAAGAACTATTTTCATATATTAAAAACTCTGGAGTACAAGGTGATATCAAATTATCCTATAAAGAGGCAAAAAACCTTTATGTTAAACTTGATAAATTGTATTTAGAGTTTGAAGTCATATTTATCAAATCTTCACTTAACCTAAAATAAAGTTAATTTTAAGTATTATTCGCGTTCATATTGTAAAATCTGATTTTACAAATTCTTAGAAAGGAGATTCAAACTATGCCAAAGATGAAATCTAATAGTGGAGCTTTAAAAAGATTCAAAGTTAAGAAAAATGGTCAAATTAAAAGAGGAAGTGCTTTTAGAAGCCACATTTTAACTAAAAAATCACAAAAAAGAAAAGTAGACTTAAGAGGTCCACAAACTGTTGCTAGCGTTGATGCTACAAGAGTTAAAAGAATGTTAAACAAAGCGTAAGCTTTTTTAAAATTTTAAGTAAATAGTCCCTCCGATTTAATTCGGACAAGATCGATTATATATCGACACCCATATACATAAAAGTATTACGGTAAAGTAAAGGAAATAATATGCCTAGAGTAAAAACTGGTACAATAAGAAGAAAAAGACACAAAAAAATCTTAAAAATGGCTAAAGGATTCTACAGTGGTAGAAGAAAACACTTTAGAAAAGCTGCTGAAGCTGTAGCGCACGCGTTACAATATGCTTACAGAGATAGAAGACAAAAGAAAAGAGAATTTAGAAAACTTTGGATAGTTAGAATCAATGCTGCTTGTAGATTAAATGGTACAACATATTCAAGATTTATGAATGCACTTAAAGTTGCAGGAATAGATTTAGATAGAAAAATCTTAGCTGATATGGCTATGAATGATGCTGCTTCATTTGCAAGTTTAGTAACAAGTACTAAAAAATAATTTAGTAATTATTCTATTAAAAAAGGCTAGGTGATTTTCACCTAGCCTTTTTTTATGCTTAAAAATTATCTTTTAATATGGAGTGGCTTCAATCCAACCAGCAACTTTTCTCTCAATAACTTCTGCAAGTCCTGTTTGAACATAAGTAAGATCATCTATAAAATCATCTTTTGTCCAATTCATTGTTTGCATTGTATTTTTACATGCTACAAATTCAACATCATATTCCATTAAAGATTGTACTTTTGCACTTAATTCTTTATCGTAATCTTTTTTTAGGACTCTCATTCCATATGCATATGTAACAACAGAAATTTTAATACTCTCTTGAGGATACTCTTTTAGTACATTATATATTGCACCCAATGTATGTTTAACTCTCTCTTTATCATTAAAGTTCATTTTGATCATCCATTTTCTAGGTTCATCAAACGAAGGTTTTGGATCACTAAACTCCATTTTTGCATATGATACTACTATTAATAACATCAATAAAATTAATTTTTTCATATTTTTGTCCTTTATTGCTAATACTTTATTATAATATATTGTAAATAAATTTTAGCTATTATTGCTAAAGTAATAAAGAATAAGGATTACAATGAATAAAGATACAGTGTTGTTATTTGATTTAGATGGTACATTAATAGATAGTACAAAAGCAATTGTTGGTACATTTAATTACAGTTTTAAAAAACTCAATTTTAAATTTCAAGGAGATGATGAAGATATAAAAGCTTTAATAGGTTATCCATTAGAGGTTATGTATGATGGTTTAGGAGTACCTAAAGACGATATTCAATTATTTGTAGATACTTATAAAAATAGATATAAAGAGATCTCCTTAGAACAAACAGTGTTACTAAATGACGCAAAAAAAAGTTTAGAACTAGCTTCTAGTTTTGCAAGACTTGCAATTGTTACAACTAAAACTACAAAATATACTATCCCTTTACTTGAAGATATGGGAATTATCCACTACTTTGAACAAATTGTAGGAAGGCAAGAAGTAATAAATCCAAAGCCACATCCTGAACCTGTTTTAAAAGCTATAGAATTATTAAATGTAACTCTTAGTAACACTGATATTTATATGATAGGTGATACTAAACTTGATTTAATAGCTGCAAATAAAGCAGGTGTTAAAGGTGTAGGAGTATTGTGTGGATACGGTAAAATAGATGATTTAAAGCAATATACATCTATGGTATATACCACTACATATGAGGCTATTTTAGCTATAAAAGAAAACTTGTGCAATAAATAAGTAACAAATCCAAAGCAATATATAAGTAATATTACTTTAGAATGAGATAAATTAATTATATCGAATAAAATTAAGGAGAAATAATGCTAGAAATTAGATGGCATAGTAGAGCTGGACAAGGTGCTGTAACAGGTGCTAAAGGATTAGGTTCAGTTGCTGCTGAAACAGGTAAGCAAGTACAAGCATTTTCATTTTATGGATCTGCTAAAAGAGGTGCTTCAATGACAGCATACAATAGAATTGACGATGAGCCAATTTTAAATCATGAAAGATATATGCAACCAGATTTTGTATTTGTTATAGATCCTGCGTTAGCATTTACTGATAATATCACTGAAGATTGTGGTGAAGATACAAAATATATCATCACTACACACTTAAATAAAGAAGAATTAATATCTTTAATTCCTGCATTACAAGGAAAAGAAGATAATGTTTATGTACTTGACTGTTTAACAATTGCACAAGAAACTATTGGTAGACCAATTCCAAATACTCCTGTACTTGGAGCATTTATGAAAGTATCTCAAATGTTCCCAATTGAAGAATTTAAAGCATCAATGCATAAAATCTTAGGTAAGTTACCACCAAAAATCGTTGAAGCTAACATGTTAGCAATTCAACGAGCATATGACGAAGTAAAATAGGAGATAAGTAAGATGGCAAAAGAAAAAGATTTATCAACGAGAGTTGTACCAGAACTTGGTGGTGTAAGTGCAGAAAAATCTATATTTGATATGGGTTGGGATGAGCTAGTTCAAGGTGCTGCTTGTTTTTCATTTGAAGGTGAAATCAACGGAACTGTAGTAGATACTCAACCAGAAAATAGAAAATATGCAGAAACAAACTCTATGAACAAATATGTTGGAGATTGGAGAGTTATTAAACCAGTATGGCAAGTTGATTTATGTATTGACTGTCAAAACTGTTGGTTATATTGTCCAGATACATCTATTATTTCTAGAAATAAAGAGATGGTAGGGATAGATTACGATCACTGTAAAGGTTGTGGAATTTGTGTTGAAGTATGTCCTACAAATCCAAAATCATTATTAATGTTTAGTGAAAATATCAAAAATGAAGAAGCTCTGACACAATGGCCAGAGAAAACAAAGAAAGGTGAATAATAATGTATAGAAATAAAAAATCTATGGAATTAAATACTGTTGAAGTATGGGATGGAAATGTTGCAAACGGACAAGCTTTAAGACAAGCTGGTGTTGATGTTGTTGCTGCATACCCTATTACTCCTTCAACTGGAACTGTTGAAGCATATGCAGGGCATCATGCAAACGGTTATATTGATGGTGAGTTTGTAATGGTTGAATCAGAACATGCTGCTATGTCAGGATGTATTGGAGCTGCAGCAGCTGGAGCTAGAGCTGCAACTGCTACTTCTTCTCAAGGTTTAGCACTTATGGTTGAAACATTATACCAAGCATCTGGTATGAGAATGCCAATTGTACTTTGTATGATTAATAGAGCATTAGCTGCTCCACTAAACGTTAATGGTGATCACTCTGATATGTATCTTGCAAATCAAAGTGGATGGATCTCATTAGACGCATGTACACCTGAAGAATCTTACGATTTAGTATTTTGTGCATTTAGAATTGCTGAGCATTTAGATATTAGACTTCCAGTTATCGTAAATCAAGATGGTTTCTTAACATCTCACAAAGCTCAAAATGTTAGACCATTAGCTGATGATGTAGCTTATGACTTTGTTGGTGATTATGTAGAAGTTAACTCATTATTAAACTTTGATAAGCCTGTTACTCATGGTGTACAAACAGAATCTGATTGGCACTTTGAGCATAAAGCAAAACAAAATAAAGCAATGATGGAATCTCCAAAAATTATCCAAGAAGTATTTGACGAATATGCAAAAATTTCAGGAAGACAATACAACTTAATCGAAACATATATGTGTGATGATGCAGATGTAGTGATTATTTGTATGGGTACAACTTATGAAACAGCAAAAGTAACTGCTGAAAAATTAAGAGCTGAGGGTAAAAAAGTTGGTGTTATTTTACCAAGAGTATTTAGACCAACTCAATTAGAACTTTTAGCAGATATCTTAAAAGATGTTAAAAATGTAGTATGTATGGATAGAAGTGCACCAGGTGGACAAACTGGTTTATTATATAACGATGTTGTTGCAGCACTTTATAATACATCTGCTAGACCTTTAGTATCAAATGTTATTTATGGTTTAGGTGGAAGAGATATAAATGTTCAAAACTTAACAGATATCTTCAATGATGCATTAGAAGAAGTTAAAAATGGTAAGCTTAATGGTCCTATTCAAAAATGGATTGGTGTAAGAGGTCCAGAGCTTAGCTACTATAATATGGAAGGAAAATAATATGGCATGTTCTACAGGTGGTTGTTTACCACAAGGAAATAAAGAGATAAAAAACCTTAAAGGTTTCTCAACAGCAGCAGAAAGATTTGAAGGTGCTCACGTACTTTGTCCAGGTTGTGCTCACTCTATTATTGTAAGAGAAGTATTAAATGCGACTAATGATAATATGGTATTAGGTTCAAGTACAGGTTGTCTTGAAGTTTGTACTGCAATTTATCCTCATACATCATGGGATAGTTCATGGATCCATATTGGTTTTGAAAATGGTTCAACTGCAGTTGCAGGTGCTGAAGCTGCAAATAAAGCTTTAAGAAATAAAAAAAGAATCGATCCATCTACTCCAGAGCCTAAATTTGTTGCTTTTGGTGGAGATGGTTCTACTTATGATATCGGATTTCAATGGATCTCTGGTTGTTTTGAAAGAGGTCATGACATGATGTATGTATGTCTTGATAATGAAGTATACGCAAATACAGGTGGACAAAGATCTTCTTCTACACCAATTGGTGCATCTGCTACTACTTCTCCTGCTGGATCTACATCTTATGGTGAGAAACAACATAAAAAAGATATGTTACAAATTATGGCAGCACATGGTGCTCCTTATGTAGCTCAAATTGCTCCAAATAAATGGAAAGATATGGTTAAGAAAATCCAAAAAGGATTTGATGCTAAAGGACCTGTATATATCAATGCAATGTCAGCTTGTACAACTGAGTGGAAGTTCCCAGAACACCAAACAATTGAAGTATCTGATATGGCAACTGATTCTTTAGTTTTCCCATTATATGAAATTATTGATGGTAGAGAATTAAATATCACATATAGACCAAAAAATATCATCCCTGTAAGAGATTACTTAGGTGTTCAAGGTAGATTTAAACACTTATTCAAAAAAGAGAATGAATACTTAATTGATGAGTGGCAAAAAAGAGTTGACGCTGATTGGGAATACTTACAGCGAAGAGAAGAAGCTAGAACTTAATCTTTTTTGATTTTAACGCTTCAATAAAAAAGCCTAGCTTGATGCTAGGCTTTTTTTATTAATACAAAAAGGAAAAATATGTATAAAAAATTACTACTATCACTAATATTTAGTGCTTCATTATTTGCATCTATGCAAGTAGGATCTGAGTTTGAAAACTTCAAAATAAAAAATCAATTCGATAAAGAGTTTAGTGTTACAGATAAAACAAAAAAAATTATATTTGTATTTAATAAAGCAAATGGTCATATTGTAAAAGATTATTTATCTAAAAAACCAGCTAATTTCTTAGATAAAAAAGATATATTATTTGTTGCTGATGTATCTGCTATGCCATCTTTTGTTGCATGGTTTGTATTACCAGGATTAAAAGATAACAAATTTTCTATAATAGTTTTAAAAGATGACGATATTTCAAAAAAATATAAAACATCAAAAAATGAAGATAAAATTACAGTTGTATATTTAGACAATAAAAAAATAACTGATATTAAATACTTTTCTTCAAAAGAAGAATTAGAAAACGATTTAAAATAAGGATTAAAAATGGCAGAAATTAAAAATCTAACTATAAAAAAAGAAGCAAATATTTACTATGATGGTAAAGTAACAAGTAGAACTATCACTTTAGAAAATGGTGATACTCAAAGCTTAGGTATTATGCTTCCAGGTGAGTACACATTTGGTACGAATGAAGCAGAAATCATGGAAATATTAAGTGGTGAACTTGATATTAAACTACCAAATGAAGATTGGAAAACACTAAATACTCCTGAAACGTTTAATGTTCCAGCAAACTCATCGTTTGATTTAAAAATTAAAACTGTAACAGACTACTGCTGTAGTTATATTAAATAATAGTTTTATGATAGCTTATCTAGATCCACTTTATAGACCACCTGCTGAAGCTTCTAGTATTATACTACAAGCTACTTATGGATGTAGTTATAATCAATGTACTTTTTGTTCTATGTACAGTTCAAAAGGTTTTCATACAAGAAGTCTAGATGAGCTAAAAAATGAGATAGATATACTAAGTAAATCTTCACCAAATGCTACAAAAGTATTTTTAGCAGATGGTGATGCACTTGTTCTTGATACAAATTTTTTACTTGAACTTTTAAAGTATTTGCAAAAATTTTTTAAAAGATTAAGAAGAGTATCCTTATATGCAACTACTCAAAATATACAAAATAAAACATCAAAAGAATTAGAACTTTTAAGAGAAAATAAATTAAGCTTATTTTATATAGGAATAGAATCAGGAAATGATACAGTACTATCTAAAATAAACAAAGGTGTAAATTCATCTGAAATTATAGAAGCTTTAAATAAAGTATCAAATGCAAATATAAAAATATCTGCAACAGTAATACTTGGAATTGGTGGTATTATTTATAGCAATCTTCATGCAAAACAAAGTGCCAATATAGTAAATAATACAAAAATTAATTATCTAAGTACTTTACAACTAGGACTTGATGATACTATAAAAGATAAGTTTTATAAAAATATACCTGAATATATAGCTTTAAATGATTATGAAATATTACAAGAACAAAGAACATTTATTGAATCTATTGAAGCATCTTCTAATATAATCTTTAGATCAAATCATGCATCAAATGCACTTCATCTAAAAGGTACTCTCCCAAAAGATAAAGATAGACTAATCAAAGAACTTGATATCGCTAATATTCTAAAAGATGAAGTTATTATCCCCATGAAATATAGAGGGTTTTAGGTAATTTTTTACTTAATTGAATAAGCTACTAACATTCGACCATTCCTTAACATAAAACCTGTATGTTCAATAGAGTCAAATATATCTTTATCACTCCAACCTATTTTATAAAGTTCGTTAAAATCTTTTTGATTAAAATTAATGCTTTCAAATATTGCCTTAATACTTTTAATTGCTAATAATTTGTGTTTATCATCAAATGGTATTTTTGATATATCTTTTTTCATATTATTTATAATTTTATCATCATAATTTCTTTTTTGAAGTATCATTGTGTTAAATCCAATACAATATTTGAAATTTTCTTGATATGCAATAAATAATCTTAAAAATCCAAAATAATCAGGATTGATTGTTTTATGATTCATTAATTTATATACATAAGTTAAAAATTCTTTTAGTATATTTACATCTATATTGCCCAATAATTTAAAATTTGATGGTATTTCTCCAAATAGAGATTTAATTTTGGTATAAACTTGTTGCAACTCATCTTTTTGTTTTTCATTATTAATATTAATAAACATTTTATTTCCTTTTGCTGGACCAATCGGTCTATTTATAAAATAGTAAGATATTGTTACTTAAACTAGACTGAATAGTCTAGTTTTATTTTAATGAAATAAGATATTGTTTTAAATGATTTATATTCTGTGAAAATCTATCTTGTGTGGATTGGTTAGCACTCAAAGATAAGGCACCCCAAGTTGAAGTTATAATAAATTCAGATAATGAATCTATATCAATTTTTTTTATTTTATTCTCTTTTAGTGATTTATCTAATAATAAAATTAATCGATTTTGTATATTTTCAAATATTTTATTTAATTCTTTTTCAAAATCTTTATCTGAGTTTGATAATTCAATATTTAATCTATTTAATGGACAATTATATTTAATTAAATTTTCATTATCTATTATTTTATTAATAGTTTCAATAATTATATCTATTGCATTTTTATTATTATCATTTTCAAATAAAAATAACATATTCATTCTAGGTGATAATCTTTCTTGTATTACTGCAATAACCAATTCTTTTTTAGATTTAAAATGGTGATATAAAGAACCTTTTGGGATATTACACTCTTTTAATATTGCAGATATTCCCGTGGCATTATAACCATTTTTGTATATTAGAGAAAATGTAATATCTAGTATTAACTCTTTTGTTTGTTTTTTTATAGTTGATCCTTTATAAACGAAATATGCTTTAAGGTATCATCATCTTTAAATAATTCTAATTTTTTATCTTTGATAATATAAGTTACCCTTTTTAGATATAAAATGTTTTCTTTTTTAATAGTATCAAAATAATTTGATTGCTCTTGTGTTATTTGAATATATTTTATATATTTACTACTAGAAGGTATTTTTTGATTTGATATTCCTATAAATTTTATATCTAAATTATTTTTTGCTAATATTTCTAAATCATTTGTTTGTAAAGTGCAACCTGATAGTTCACTATAAATATTACCAATACAAAGTCCAGGAAATAAAAATATTGTAGTAGTAGAATCAATTTTTATATTTAATAATTTTTCAAAAAATTCTATACTATTATTCATCTAATATATACTACCTACACTATCATCCATATAATCATTTATCTTTTCAAGCATAGATTCATAAGACATATCACCTTTTTTATTAAATAATACTATCTCTTCACCAAAGTCATCATGTATAAAATGCTCTGATTCTATCACTTTTTTATATAACTCTTGAGTATCTTCATCACTTTCAATTGCATTATATAAAAACCAGTTAACTGTATTATCAAGGATTCTTAACAATCCATAAGTATTTTTATCATCTACATAATCTTGAATTGTACCATTTTCAAATCTAGCACCAACTGCCATATCATACTCATTTAAAATCATCTCCATCATATACTTTACCTTTAATTTTTTTCGTATTATACAATAACATCTTTCATAATAAAAGACCAAGATCTATTAAAATGTTTTTTTACATACTCTTTACTGTGAGGAACCGAACATTTAGAGCAATCTTGATGGATAAAACCATCTTTTTTACTTACAATACTTCCACCATCTTTTGAGTTTATATTACAAGTACTTTTAACTTCACTCAATCTAAAATTTGGACAAGCACACAAATAACAATTAAGTTCCTCTATATCATGACATTTTTTAGGCTCTTTATAAAGTGGACAAAAGTGATTCTCTTTTTTTACCATATTATCAAAATCAAAATACTCAATAATCTCTTCATCACTTAAATATGATAATTTTTTCATAAGTTTTTCATGCTTAATACTATGTTGTTTTATCCATGATTGGTAACTCATTATTAACCTTTGTATTATTTCTTAAAATTATACAATAACTATATCACTAAATCAAACTAAAACAAAAAATTAGATAATATTAATACTATATAACTATAGGAATTTTAAATGGAAGATTTTTTAAATAAAGCAAAACAATCAGCTAGTATTTTAGGTACTTTAAGTGGGTCAATAAAAAATAATATTTTAAATCAAATGGCAGATGCCTTAGAGAAAAACACTAATGAAATAATAGATAAAAATAATCTAGATATGGATGCAGGGCTAAAAAATAACCTTAGTTCTGCCCTTATGGATAGACTTCTTTTAAATAAGAATAGAATCAAAGGTATGGCTGATGCTATTAGACAAATATCAGCTCTAAAAGATCCAGTAGGTAGAATTCATGAAGGTTGGACTACAGATACAAATTTAAATATTCAAAAAGTTTCAGTTCCTATTGGAGTGATTGGTATTATTTATGAAAGTCGTCCAAATGTTACAAGTGATACAGCCGCATTATGTTTTAAAAGTGGAAATGTATGTATCTTAAAAGGTGGAAAAGAAGCCGAAAATTCAAATAAAATAATAGCAAGTGTTTTGCAAGAAGTATTAATCAAAAATAATCTTCCAAAAGAGATGGTTTCTTTACTTCCTGATAGTAGTAGAGAAGGTGTTGCAAGCCTTATTAAACAAGATAAATATGTAGACCTAATCATCCCAAGAGGTGGTGAAGCACTAATCAAATATGTAACAACTAATGCAAGTGTTCCTGTAGTAAAACATGATAAAGGTTTATGCCATACTTATATTCATAGTGAAGCAGACTTTGAAAAAGCACTTGAAGTTTGTATAAATGCAAAATGTAGACGAGCTGGTATTTGTGGAGCTATGGAAACACTACTAGTTGATGAAATGGTTGCTGAACAAATTTTACCTCTATTAGCAAGTGAATTTAAAACTAATAATACCGAGCTAAGAGGTTGTAGTAAAACTCAAAGTATAATAGCTTGTAATGAAGTAACTCAAGAAGATTGGGAAACTGAATACTTAGATAATATTTTAAGTATCAAAGTTATAAATGGTGTAGAAGAAGCAATAGAACATATAAAACAGTATGGTTCAGGACATAGTGATGCAATTATTACTGAAAACTATAGTGATGCCGAAGAGTTTTTAAATTCTGTTGATAGTGCTTGTGTATATCTAAATGCATCTACACAATTTACTGATGGTGGAGAGTTTGGATTTGGAGCAGAAGTAGGAATATCTACAAACAAGCTTCACGCACGAGGTCCTATGGGATTAAATGAATTAACAACATACAAGTTTAAAATACTTGGAAATGGTCAAGGAAGAGCATAATGAATAGTAGTTGTAATAACAATACAATAGAAAAAGGCTCAGTATGTACATACTGTGGAGTAGGATGTGATATAACTGCTATTATAACTGATAATAAAATTGACAAAATATATGCTCAAGCAGATGGCTATGTAAGTCGTGGTAAATTATGTATCAAAGGTAGTAGAGGATATGATTTTGTAGACTCTGATTTAAGAGTTAGAAATGTAAGAATCAAAAAATCTTTTATAGAAAAAAATCTAAACGATATGCCACAAGAGTTAAAAGCTAGAAAAAATACTCTAGTAGATTTTGATGATACTTGGTATGAAGCAAATTATGAATTTGCTACAAGTTTAAGTGCTTGGAAACTATCACAAATAAAAGAGAAATATGGAAGACACTCTTTTAGTGCAATGGGAGGAGCTAGAACTTCATGTGAAAGTGCTTACTCATTACAAAAATTTGCAAGAGTTGCAATGGATAGTCCAAATATAGATAACTGTGCTAGAGTTTGTCATAGTCCTAGTTTATCAGGTATGAGACAAACTATAGGAGAAGGAGCTGCTACAAATCCCTACGATGATATATTTAAAAGTGAGTTTTTACTTGTAATGGGTTCAAATACAACTGAAGCCCATCCAATAGTAGCAAATCGTATGATTGAAGCTGCACGAGCAAAAACAGTTGAGATTGCAGTACTTGATGTAAGAAAAATACAACTTGGTAAATATGCAACATATGAAGAGATTATACCATTTGAAGCAAACCTACTTATTCTTAATATGTTAGCTTATGTTATTATCAAAGAGGAACTATATGATGCAAGTTTTATGCAAAAAAGAACAGTTGGATTTGAAGATTTTAAAGAGTCTATCTTAAATGATAAATATGCAAATCCAGATTTTTTCAAACAATTAAAAGGGTATGAATCTTTAGCTACTACTATACCAGAAATTGCAAGAAAATATGCAACTAGTAAATCTATGATCTTTTGGGGACTTGGTATTACTGAACATCTTGATGGAAGTAAAGCAGTTATGGCTATAACTCACCTTGCACTTATGACAGGAAATATTGGTAAAGAGGGAGCTGGACTTATGCCACTTCGTGGACAAAATAATGTTCAAGGTGCTTGTGATGTTGGTTGTTTACCATATTATGCACCAGATTACCAAGCTCCAAAAGAAGTGGGTCTTATGACACCTGATGCAGTTGATGCTATGTTAGAAGATAAAGTAAAATCACTATATGTAATGGGAGAAGACTTTACACATATCCATCCAAATCAAAAAAAAGCACATAAAGCTTTAGAAAAATTAGAATTAATAATTGTACAAGATCTATTTATGAACGATATTGCAACTAAAGCAGATATTGTATTTGGTGTTAAGTCAGCTTATGAAAAAACAGGTGTTTATGTAAATGCCATGAGAAGACTACATCTATCTCAACCTTTAGTACAAAACGATCTACCTGATGATTGGGAAGTTTTAAGAGATATTGAAAATAAAATAAATGGTGAATTTTTATACCAAACAAGTGAAGATGTTTGGAACGATATTAGAGAAGATGCACCATATAGATTCTCAGGTGCTTCATATCTAAAACTTACAAAAAATAGAGCTAGAGGTTTACAATGGCCAGTTGGAAGAACAGATACACCTACACTTCACTTAGAAGAGTTTAGAACAAAAGATGGTATAGGAAGATTCAAATACCACCAATATAAACTTAGAGAACAAGTTGAAAAATTATTAAATAATAAACAAACGAATACTTTTTATCTTACTACAGGAAGAACTTTAGTTCATTATAATAATGCAGCTCAAACAATGCATACAGATACATTATATTCAAAGCACGAAGAGGATATTTTACAAATAAGTAAAGAAGATACTCATCTTTTTGAAGATTGTACTAAAGTGATTTTAAAATCACCATATGGACAAACAGCAGAACTAAACTTTAAATTTGTAAAAGGATTGAAAAAAGGAACTCTATTTAATACATTCCACCATGAAAAATCAAAAATAAACTATATCTTTGGTGATGAACATGATGATATTATCAAAACTGCTAGATTTAAATCTGTAGAGGTTGAGATTATAAAAGTAAAATAATTTTACTTTTATAAATAAAAAAAGGCAAGGAAAATATCCTTGCCTTTTTTAGTATAAATTTTATACTTATTTATCCATTGCTGCTTTAATAAAGTCTAAAATAATTGGATTTGGTGTTTGTAAACTTGATTTAAACTCTGGGTGGAATTGTACACCTGTAAACCACTTATGTCCTGGAATCTCTACAACTTCTATAAGTCCATTAGATTGTCCAGTTATACTCATACCAGCTTCTTCTAAAGCTTCTTTATAAGCAGGGTTTGCTTCATATCTATGTCTATGTCTTTCATAGCTTATACCTTTTCCATATGCTTTTTCAAGGTTACTTCCCTCTTTTGCTTCAAATGGATAAGCTCCAAGTCTCATAGTACCACCCATTGGTGATTTAGATGTTCTAATTTGAGCATCACCATTTGTATCTAAAAATTGCTCTATTAAATAAATAGCAGGCTCTTTAGTTGCATCATCAAACTCTACACTTGTAGCTTCTTTAATACCTACAACATTTCTTAAATACTCAATAATACTTAATTGCATACCTAAACAAATACCAAGGTAAGGGATATTGTTCTCTCTTGCAAATTGAATTGCAGATATTTTACCCTCAACACCTCTATGTCCAAATCCACCAGCAACTAGTACACAATCACTATTAGCAATTATCTCTGAAGCTCCTTGTTTTTCAATATCTTCACTATCACACCAGTTTATATTTACTTTTGCATCCATATGAGCACCACAATGAACAAGTGCTTCTTGTAAAGATTTATATGCTTCTTTAAGTTCTAGGTATTTACCTACAAATGCAACATTTACCTCTTTAGTTGGTGCAATAATATTATCAACTAAAGTAGACCACTCTTTCATATCAGGTTTCAATTCTTCAATTTCAAAATGTTTTGCAATAGGTGTTAATATATCTTCCTTTAAGAATCCAAGTGGCACTGCATAAATAGATTTTGCATCACTAGCTTCAATTACACTATCTTCAGGTACATCACAAGAATATGCTAGTTTTTTTCTTAATTCCATTGGTAATGGAACTTCACTTCTACAAACTAACATATGTGGCATAATACCTATTCTTCTAAGCTCTTGAACACTATGTTGTGTTGGTTTTGTTTTAAGTTCACCAGCTGCTTTTATAAATGGTACAAGTGTAACATGTATATTCATAGTAGTAGTTTTTGGATTTTCATGTCTTACTTCTCTAACTGCTTCCATAAAAGGTAAACCCTCTATATCGCCAACAGTTCCACCAAGTTCAACTATTAAAAATTCATGCCCTTTTCCAGCAGCATATATTCTTCTTTTAATCTCATCAACAATATGAGGAATAACTTGGATAGTTTTACCTAAGTATCCACCTTCTCTTTCTCTTTGTATTACAGAAGAATATACTTGACCTGTTGTAAAGTTATTCATCTTTCCAAGAGTTTTATCAATAAATCTTTCATAATGTCCTAAGTCAAGATCAGTTTCAGCACCATCATCTGTTACATAAACTTCACCATGCTCTAATGGACTCATTGTTCCTGGATCAACATTTAAGTATGGATCAATTTTAAGCATACTTACATCATAACCACTTTGTTTTAATAGTGAAGCAATACTAGCACTAGTAATACCTTTACCTAAACTACTTAAAACTCCACCTGTTACGAAAATATACTTTGTCATTTTTAATCCTATTGTTGATTTATTATAAAATGGATTATACTAAAAATTGGCTTTGTAGTTGATAAGAGAGTTTATTTTGAAATATTTGTTTTTTCTATATCGTATAATTCATATCTAATATATTTAAAATTTTCACTATCTTTTATAGATATTAATTTGCAAAACTCTTCTAAAACTCTTGAGCTTTCTTGTGCTCTTTTGAAGTTTGCTATTAATATACTTTGTAAGTTTGAACGAGTTTGTTCACTTGAAGTTGATGTTTTTAAAACATCATTTTTGATATCTCTTGAGTTTATTAATTCCTCATAAATATCAATTCTAGCCTTATGTCTTAAAGCTTTAAGACGCTTGGCTGTAGTTTTGTCATCAAGGATATATCTATATATATCCTCAACAACTCTTATCCCTTCTGCAAGTCTATTAAGATTTGCATCAATAAGTCTTAAATTTTTAGTCGTCACTTCTATTAAATGCCGCTAATATTTGTAATAATGATATAAATAGATTTAAGAAATCTAAATATAATGCAATTGAAGCTTCAATAGGTGTAGAAAATCCACCTTTGATTATTTGTTGTGTATCATATAAAATAAATGCACTAAATACAAGCGCTCCTACCATTGCAATACCCAGTTGTAATATAGGTGAACCTATAAATATATTTGAAATAGATCCAACTATTAAAATAATAACTGCAATCATAAGCATTTTACCCATACTTGAATAATCTTTTTTAGTAGTAAGTGCAAACATAGATATTCCACCAAATGCAACAGATGTCATTAAAAATGCTTGAGCTACTATTGCAGCACCCCCTGGCATATTAAATACACTACTTAAAAGAGGTGTAAGAGTAAGACCACTTACAAATGTAAATGCAAAAAGTACTGCTAAATTAATACCTGGTTTATCTTTTACTGCATATAGTCCAAATAAAAGTGCAAATTCTAAGATTACTAATCCCCAGTACCATGAACTAATCATAGATGCCATACCAAGTCCAATATACGCACCAACTGTTGCAGCCATTAAACTAGATGCAAATAACTGATAAGTAGCTCTTAAAAAACCTACTAAATTCTCTGGTCTTGTTTGCTCTTGTGAAGCATAAGACGATTGTGTTTGTTCTTTCGAATTTTTATCACTTAGATATTCTCTATTGTACATAATAATTCTCCTTATAGTTTTATATTCAGTATATTATCTTAATAACTTAAACTTATCTTTAAAATTTCATACTATTTAATTATTTTTACCCTTTAAATAAGAAATTAAAATTAAAGCACTATTCATTTATCTTTTGATATAATCAAAAAAATATTAAAGGGAGATTATGCAACATCTAATAACAACCAACGATTTCTCAAACGATGAAATATTATCATTATTTGAGGATGCTAAATTATTTTTAGATTTACAATCTAGTTCAGTTTTAAATGGTAAACTAATTGTTACTCTATTTTTTGAAAACTCAACAAGGACTAGATCTAGTTTTGAAATTGCTGCAAAAAGATTAGGTGCTCAAGTTGTAAATCTTGAAGTACAAACAAGCTCTACAAAAAAAGGTGAAACTGTAGAAGATACTGTAGCAAATTTAAATGCAATGTCTCCTGATGCAATTATAATAAGACATAGTGAGTGTGGATTACCAGCATCTATGATTGAACATGTTGATTGTCCAATTATCAATGCAGGGGATGGTATGAATGCTCATCCAACACAAGCACTGCTTGACCTATTTACAATAAGTGAACATTTTAATTCTAATATAAAAGGGAAAAAACTAGCACTAGTTGGTGATATAAAAACTTCACGAGTTGCTTCTTCAAACCTTGCATTATTACCAAGATTTGATGTTGAAGCTATTTTAGTAGCTCCAGAACATTTTATGCCAGAATGTTCTAATAAAAAAGTTAGATTTTTAAATGAAGTTATAGATGATGTTGATATAATAATGAGTCTTAGAACACAACTAGAAAGACATGAGATAAAATATTATGATACACTAGAAGAGTATGGAAAAGACTATTGTATTAATAAAGATATTATAAAAGATAAAGATATCTTGATACTACATCCAGGACCAGTAAATAGGAACATTGATATAAGTGATGAAGTTTTACTTGATAAAAGGTGTAAAGTATTAAATCAAGTAAAAAATGGTGTAGCTATAAGAATGGCAATACTAAAAAAATTAATACTAAAATAAGGAAAAATTATGGAAGAACAAACACCATTTAAATCGTTTGTAAAAACAACAAAACAAGTTATACAAGAATTAGAAGCAATAAAAGATTTAGAAACAAAAGATTTTAAAGAAGCAGTAGAAGATGCATTTGATAGATATAATGTTGATGGAGTTGAAGATTTAGTAGGATTTGAAGCATGGCCAGCTTTAGAAGATGGTGATTATCAACTTCTATTAAAAATAGATCATGAAGATGCTTATGAATTTACATTACACACAACAATTCAAGATCAAAAAGCAACAGTAACAAACGTACTATAATACTTTATGAATGATTTCTCACATGGTGGTAATATTGAACAATTTGCAAAACAACTATCATGTGAAGAGAGTAATATAATTGATCTCTCTTCAAATATAAATTTCTTAAAACCTCAAGTTAATATAAATCTAAATACTATAAACATATCTACATATCCAACATATTCAAAACTCTATCAAGCTATTGCTAACAACTACAACACTACTATTGATAATATTGAATTATATAATGGTGGAAGTTCTGCAATATTTGAGCTATTTAACCATCTTAACTTAAATCATTGTACTATATATTCACCTGCTTATTTAGAATATAAAAAAGCAGCTATTACATACAATTATGAGTATGATTTAATTAATAGATTTACAAATATTACTAGAGCTGTAAAAGAGAACTCATTAGTAATTTTTGTAAATCCAAGTACTCCTGATGGTAAATTTTATAATATAGAAGAATACCTAGAAGCATGGGATAAATTGGGATGTACAATACTTATTGATGAGTCTTTTTTAGATTTTACAAATTATAAAAGCGTTTTACAGTATGTTAATAAATACAAAAAATTATACATATTAAAATCTATGACTAAATATTACTCTTGTGCAGGTATTAGATGTGGTGTTATTATCTCAAATAGTACTAATATTCAGAAATTAAGACAAACAACTGCTCAATGGAAACTAAGTACATTAGATAGTCATTACCTAGTAGAAGCCCTAGAAGATAATTTATTTAAAAAAACAAGTAAAGCTATAAATATTAAAAATAATCAATACCTATATAAAGTACTATCTAACTTTAAATATACCCATAAAATATATCAAAGTGATGCAAATTTTTATTTAATTAAATTAAAAAATATTAATGTACAATTATTACAAGAACATTTAAAGAAGTACAAAATAATGATTAGAGATTGCTCTAACTTTGACTTTTTAGACTATACCTATACTAGAATTGCCGTAAAAGATATAAAATCTATTTATCTTCTTAAAGAAGCATTAGATAACTTTTAACACTTTGCTAATTAGTATATAACTTAAATAAAATATACTAAGATATTATGTTACAATTTAATATATGAGGAATAAAATGAAAATACTATTTAAAACTATTATTAGTTCTTTAGCTATTATAACAACAAATATATATGCCAATAATATAGAAGGTACTTATATATGTGATAATGAAGATAAAAAGATTACTTTGATAATAAAAAATCATTTATTTGATATAATTGATAATGATAGAAAATTAAGTTCTAAACTAATTCCAGATATTAAAAACCCAAATAAAATTCAAAAACAATTAATAGAATCTTCAAGACTTGTAATTGACAAAAAAAAAGAAAAAGATACTTATAGATTAGCATTAAAAATGAGCTATCAGCCTCCAAATGAAGAAAAAAAGAATTTTATTAAAAAGTTAGGTACACTTAAAAAAGATATTGATGGATCATTAATACTTAATATATTAAATACTGAAATAAATTGTATTCCTAAATAATAAAAAAGTTTAAAATAATAAAGCCAAAAGAATAAATAAAAGTCTTTCTATAAAGATAAAGTCTTAAATAGTAAATCATCTTTGAAATAAAATGATATAAA
>Ga0256837_1000685_pt1 | contig 27064 bp, 28 predicted proteins | sample 4562384metaG_FD_185976 | JGI IMG/M metagenome (GOLD analysis project Ga0256837, IMG submission 185976) | Hydrothermal vent microbial communities from Guaymas Basin, Mexico - 4561-384 | ecosystem: Environmental > Aquatic > Marine > Hydrothermal vents | place: Mexico: Guaymas Basin | collected... | reverse complement strand
CATAGACTATGATAGTTACAAGATTTGAAGTTAGTACTTCAATCTTAAAAGAGTAATACATCTTTGATTTAAAGTCAAAAAAACTTTAAAAAAAGATGGGTTACTCATAAAAGAAATTATACGAGGAGTGAGTATGTTTTTTAATTTTTTAAGTATAGTATTTTCTCTCATTATAACACTGACATTTATAGGGTGTGAATCTGGATCTGTTGATAGTAGTCCAAAAGAGATAGTACCTATAACCTTTAGTGGTGTTGTTGTCGATGGCTATATTAAAGATGCGACTGTCTGTTTAGATTTAAACTTAAATGCAGTATGTGACAGTTCAGAACCTACTACAAAAACATCTTCAACTGGTGTTTTTAATTTTAATGATATAAATACAACACAAGGTTCTTATATCTCAGTAATTGCTTCTGGAGGTGTTGATACAAGCACTCTCAAATACTTCACTGGAGAATTTAAAAGTATATTATCTGTTGATTCTATAGATACTTATACATATTTAACCCCATTAACAGATCTCGTAGCTACAGAATTTTTAAATTCATCTCCAAGCAATGCTATTCTCTTAAACAACACTAAAAACTTAGTTTCAAATGCTTATACTATATCTCCTTCTTATATTAATAAAAATCCGATGGCTTATGATGGTGTTTATGCGAGGTCTCAAGAAGTACAACAAACTATTGGACTCTTTGAAGCAGTCTCTATAAAGGCTCAAAATAAAATCTTAACCTCTATAGAAAAAAAAATATTACAAAAAGATATAAAAACAGCCCTTATAAAGCAAATAATACATGAGGGAAAACTTGATGTAGTAAAAACTGCTACTTACTTAGAAAAAACATTGAATATTACCTTTACTGATTATGAGAAAACATATCTAGATGAACAGTTAAGAGCGATTAAACTCTCTATAGATGAGTTTAGATCCACTTCAAATAAAACTTCAGCAGACTTAAAAAATTATCAAATTGCATTAGAAAAAAGTGCCGATACTATATATTCGGCTATTACTGTTATGGATGGAAATAGTACTATTCCCATAGTGCCTATAGATATAGATATAGCACAAATTCTTGCTCTCAATGAGACTAATACAACACTCCCTAGTGCGGAGGTAGATGTTACTACACCCGAAACTACACGAGATGTTATCTCATTTGGAGGATATGTTGTAGATGGCTATATATCGGGTGCTTCTATCTGTATGGACTTAAACTACAATGGTTCTTGTGATAGCACTGAACCTAGTACCGTATCAGATAACAATGGTTCATATTACTTTACAAATATAGAAGTAAAAAAAGGAACTGTTTTTCCCGTTATCTCTTCAGGTGGTAGAGATACTACTCTCAATAAATTAAGAAATAGTCAATTACAAAACATTGTTGATACAGCTTCTGTGACTACCTTAAACTTAACACCGATTAGTGACTATATTGCTGTTTCCTTTGCAGAAGAAAACAATAAAACAATAGAAACCCTAAATAATGTACTAGCAAATCTCTCAACAGGATTTGCACTAAGCACTAGTGATCTTTCTATCAATCCTATGCAAGATGTTAATATTTTTATACTTTCTCAAAAATTAGAATATACTCGAAGAATTTTAGAAAAGATTTTAGGTAAAACAGTAACAACTTCCTTACAAAACACAATCAAAAAAGAAATTCTAACTCAGGTTTTAGAGAAAGGATATGCATCTATCGCTTTAGATAGAGTTATAACAACACTAGAAATTGATCTTACACTATCAGTTTCTAGTGAAAAGCGTAGTTTTGCAACAGATCAAATGAATGAAATTTCACGAGTTTTAGATTTAATGGCAAGTAGTTCTGATATTTCAAATTATACTTTACCTACACTACAACTGCAACTTGAAACATCTGTATCAACAGCCATTGATAATTTGCACTATACAGATATAGATTTAACACCTCAAAGTGTCTCTTATAGTGAATTTAGTAGAAGTGATGCTCTCTATGATTCACAAGCTTGTCTTGTAGATTCTACTTATACAAATACATTAACTGATTCAAGTAGTATATCTAACTCGAGTAGTAGTTATACAGCCGATCCAAATAATGGACTTATAGTAAATTCTAGCGGTGATGTAATTACTCTGTATTATGAATCACTCAATCAAACTCTTGTTGGGAGTAATGTAACTCTTTTTTTAGAAAATAGCGATAATTATATAGCATTCGATGAAGCATGGGTACCAATGAAAAAAACAATTTATATACAACTCCCTAAAGATGGTGGAAATAAATATACTTGCTATAGAGCACACTTAAACTCTGTTTTAGCAGGAGGTATAGTATATGAAAAAGTTTTTAGGTATACAGAGCTTCCATAAGCATCTTAATATATTAGGAAAAGTAAATTATTTATGCTAAAATTCTCCTTACTATTGAGAAAAGAGGATAAATATTTATGGTATTACGGCTACTACTTGCACTTTTATTTTTTAATTATGTACTTTTAGCTGAATCTAAGATAGATACAAAGATAGAAGCCGGTATATATATGCCAACATTAAATGGATCAATCAATAATCATCAAAGCTCCTCAGATATTTCTAAAGATTATGGATTTACAAATACCACGGCATCTTATTTATCATTACTGTTACTTTTGGATTATCCTTATATACCCAATCTCTCTATCGATTATTTCTATATGCAAGAAAATGAAGATACCGTGTTAAATAAAACAGTAGCGGTTGCAGATGGTACTTTTTCCTCTAGTATCTCCTCAAAAATTGACTATAATGTATTAAATGCTGTATTTTTTCAAGATTTTAAGAAAAAAGGCTCCTTTTTTTCCTTGTTTGGTAAAAGATACTATACTGGTGATTTAGAATTTGATGTTGGTATAAATACAAAATATATCTCATGGAAGTTTGAGATTCAAGATAAAACTAACCTCAACCAATCACCATCTTGGATTTATGTTAATGAATTTATTGCTTTACCCTACTTAGGCTTTAAATACTATCTTTATAATTTGTCTATTTATTCCAATATTTCAGCTTTATCTTTGATGGATGCAAAGTCGATGAATTATCAAATCGCTTTATCATATAGAGTAATTAATGGCTTGTACTTAAATGGAGCTTATATTCATGAAGAGTTTAAAGCAATTGAAAAATCTGATACTGTTGAGTTTAATACATCTGGTTATAAATTTAGCTTTATTTATGCATTTTAACAACTTATAGGAGATAAAAAATGAAATTATTTTTAACAATACTACTAACACTTGGAACTCTAAACCTTATAAATGCCAAAGATGGCTATCCAGATAATGGTATACAAGAGTATAAAGCACCACAAACTTCATATAAAGATGAGGACACCAGTTCACGTATTACCATCACAGCTATAGGACAAGGTGTTGCCCCCTCTTTTGCGACATCACATGCACAAGCGTATGCCCTTGCAAAACGAGCAGCAACTGCGGATGCTTATAGAGTCATCGCTGAGAGAGTAAAGGGTGTTCGCATTGATGGAAAAGACACCATTAAAAACATGGCTATTAAAAGCTCTTATGTAAACACTAAAGTAGATGCTATGATACGTAATGCGAAGATTATAGAAACAACATTTCAAGATGGTATGTGTGAGGTTGAAATGGAAATAACAGTCGATAAAAACAACTTTAAGTAATCTCCATCATCTTATGGAATAATTTTTGCTTTTCTTCTAAAAAGCACACCCTCTTTTAGGTGTGATAACAGGAGCACAAGATGATTTCACTCGATCTCACCCAGACATCTTCCTCACAAACAGCATCGCAAATAGTCACTAATGATGCAAAACCTGTTCTCTCTTTTAGTGATCTACTTAGAGGCATTTCACAGCCTGTCATTCTCTCTCTTAATAATGAACATGTAGTGGTTCAAGCAGATACAGCATTAAGCACTCCAAGTACAACAACAAGCACTACAACTAACACGAACAAAGGAGTCGACTTAGCTACTTTACTAACCAGGACTACTAGTAAGGAGAGTAGTGAGCCTAGAACTACTAAAGAAGCCTTAGCTACTTTACTTACAGGTACTACTCTTAAAGAGAGCAGTAGTGAAGAGAGTGATCTCTTAGTACTTAATGAAGCATTAACAACAAATCTCTCTTCAAAAGATTTAAAGGTACTTATAAATGAAGCAAAAGAGTACCTAAAATCAAAAATCACAGAGCTAACAGCCATGGATGGAGTCAAAGAGAGTGAACTTCCAAAAACTTTAAAAGGTTTAGTTAACTTAGCAAAAGATTTAAAACTCGATATCTCTAAAATTAGTTTTGAAGATGTAAAATCTACTGTAAGCTTAGAGAAAAAGCCTACAGAGAGTTTAAAAACAATGCAAGAAAAACCTCTTAGTGTGCCAAATACAACGCAAGAAAAACCTCTTGGAGTGCCAAATGCAACGCAAGAAAAACCTCTTGGAGTGCCAAATGCAATGCAAGAAAAACCTCTTAGTGTGCCAAATACAATGCAAGAAAAACCTCTTAGTGTGCCAAACACAACACAAGAAAAACCTCTTGGAGTGCCAAATGCAATGCAAGAAAAACCTCTTAGTGTGCCAAATACAACGCAAGAAAAACCTCTTGGAGTGCCAAATGCAATGCAAGAAAAACCTCTTAGTGTGCCAAATACAACGCAAGAGACAACAAAACCTCTCTCAAATGAGTCAATTAAAAAAGAAGAGATAAAACAGACCCCTCTTTTTAAAGCACAATCGAAGACAGAAGTAACAACTCAAGAACTTGTAAATGTAAAAATCGCAACAGATCAAGAGCTTAAAAATCCAAAACAAAATCCAAAACAAAAAACAAATGAAACACTAAAAATGCTTCTCCAAGGCGAAAAAGCAGTTAAAAAAGAGAGTGGGTTCACAGCTGACTTCTCTGTAGCTACAGCAAGGGTAATAGCCCCAGAAGCACCACAAAAACTGCAACAAGCAGTACAAAGTTTAGAGTCTCTACTCAAAGGTGAAACAGAAGAAAAAAGTTCTTCTACTACCGCTACAACAACAAAACTTGATGGAACTACAATAAATAAAGCCGATAGTTTAGATGTAAAAATGAATGAAGCAAAACAGATGACAAAGTATCTCTCTGCAGATGTTAAAAATGCCATCGAAGATTATAAGTCTCCATTTACAAGAATAAAAGTTGCACTCAACCCACAAAACCTTGGTTCAGTTGAGTTGACAGTTGTGCAACGTGGTAAAAATATACATGTAAATTTAAGCTCAAATAATGCAGCCATTAATGCCCTTGCCATGAATGCTACTGATTTAAAAGCACAGCTTCAAAATAATGGAATAAATAATGCTACATTAAACTTTAACAACAACTCTCAAACTGCTGAACAGAGTTTTTCTGGACAACAGCAACAACAACAAAATGCGCATCAAGAGCAAAATGCACACAGAGCATATAGTTATGTTGAGGGTGAAGAGACACATGAAGAGCAGATGAGCTCTTTAGAAATTGTAGTACCAAACTACGCATAAAGGATTTATTATGGCAATTAATGCAATCGGACAAGATAGTTCAGTCTATGGGGAATATAAGACAGGTGCAGATTTAGTTAAAGATAAATCTAGTTTAAAGAATGAAGATTTTATGACTCTACTTTTAGTGCAGTTACAAAATCAAGATCCTACTAATCCTACCGATACAGAGTCTATTTTGACACAAACATCACAACTAGCATCATTAGAATCATCTGACAATACAAATACTGCCTTAGCAGACTTAGCTACTTCAATCCAAGCATCAAATGATTTCTCTTCTATTTCAGCTATTGGTAAAACAGCAGACTTAGGAAGTAATGCTATTACTTTTGCACAAGAGGATGGTAGCAGTTCATTTGAGATATACTTTCCATCAGATGTAGCAAGTGGTAGTGTGGAGATACTAGACAGCAATGGTAATACTATTCAAACACTCGATGTAGAGACTGGAGATGCTGGAACATTTACATACAAATGGGATGGTAAAGACAAATCTGGTAAGGGTGTTGATGATGGTATTTACTATGTTACTGCCTCTTATAAAGATACAACGGGAGAGGATTTGACAACAAGAGTAGGAACTTATCCAATTGAATCTGTTCGATTTGACGATGGAAAAACCTATGCAAAAATTGGCTCAGGGTACATTCCTATTGAAAATATTACTGAAATATACTAAAAGAGTCTATTATGATGATACAAGCATTTTACACTGGCATCAATGGTATGAAGACAAGCTCTTCTGGTATAGATATTGTCTCAGATAACTTAGCTAACTCTGAAACTATTGGTTTTAGAGGGACTAATTATGAATTTTCATCACTCTTTGAAGATGCAATTATATCAGCAAATGGTAGTGTAACAAATGACACCATTGGTTTTGGAGCAACACTACAGGCAACTGCTATGAGTACTGTTTCTGGTACCTACATGGATACAGATAGAAGTACAGACTTAGCCATTTTAGAAGATGGCTGGTTTGGAGTTATTGGAGTATCTAAAGAGACAGAGTATACAAGAGATGGAAGTTTTGGTTTCGATAGTGAAGGCTCTTTAGTCGCACTTGATGGCTCTTATGTACTAGGGACAATGGGTACAAATCTTACTAATAACATCCTAACAGAAGTAATAGGTGAGCTACCCTTAGGTGATGTTACTACACAAGAAAAATTAACTTTTCCACAAGACTTAACATATCCAAGCCAAGCCACAACTGCTACTCAGTTTTACGGGAACCTTAGTATAGAAAATGAAGTGAGAACCATGGGTTCTGGTGTTGTCGATGCAGAGGGCACTACAAATGACTTACGATTGGAGTTTACACAAGTAGATCCACAACCAGAGAGTGGAACAGAATGGAATGTCGTAGCAACAACAACAAGTCCCAATGGAGAGACTCCTTTTGATACCCAAAATGGTGTTGTCACTTTTGATGACACGGGTGCTTTAATTTCAAATACATTGGGTGATATTGACAACAATGGAACAACTGTATCTATAGATTTAGGATCAGAATACAGTGGCATTATCGCTACTGCAAACAGAGAAGTAAGTAGATCCTCATCGAGTGATGGTGTAGTCGGTGGTGATCTCATAGGCTATGATATAAATACAAACGGTAATATCGTTGCAACTTTTAGCAATGGTGTACAAAGTAGTGTTGGTAAAGTAGCTGTCTATCATTTTCAAAATGATCAAGGATTAGATAGACTCTCTGGAACAAAATTTTCAGACTCCTCAAATAGTGGAGACGCTTTTTTTTATACAGATGAAAATGGACAAAATATATTAGGGACAAATATATCTAACAAGAAGTTAGAGAGTTCAAACATAGATACTACTTATGGATTAACAGAACTCATTATTCTACAACGTGCATATGATGCAAACTCAAAATCTATTACAACTGCCGATGAAATGATGCAAAAAGCACTAGATATGGATGCTTAATCACTTTTGGAACACTCCTTGCTTTAAATCTTTTACTAAATCTATCTAAATTAAGATAGTAACTAAAGGATTTAAAATGTTAAAATCACTTTACTCTGGTGTATCTGGATTACAATCTCACCAAATTGCGATGGATGTTGAGTCAAACAACATTGCGAATGTTAACACAACAGGTTTTAAATACTCCCGTGCTAACTTTTCAAATATTTTAGCACAAACTTCAGCTATAGCTACAGCACCACAAGGACAACTTGGAGGGAAAAACCCTGTTCAAGTTGGGCTCGGTACAACGGTAAACTCAACGACCACTATATATGCTCAAGGTTCTATCCAAAATACTGATAAAAATACCGATGTAGCCATTCAAGGTGATGGTTTCTTTATTGTTTCTTCAGATGGCGGAAGAACTAACAAATATACACGGGCAGGAGACTTTAAATTTGATGCAGCAGGAAACTTTGTAGATAACAATGGCTTTATTGTGCAAGGGTATTTAAAAGATCCTGCTACAGGAAAAGTTGACTCCTCAGGATCTCCTGAAGATATTGTCATTGATCCGGGACTCACAACTCCTGCAAACCCAACAGGATCAGTAGTACTCAAAGCAAACCTAAACTCTGGTGCATTGGTCAATAGTTTTGCTGCTGCTTATGCTGTTGATGATACTGGTACAGTGAAAGGAGGTGCTCCTTCTGGAGATATAGGGGTTATGTTTGGTTCCACAGGGGAAGCTTTTTCACTTCAAGAGGGTGAAGGGGTAGAGATCTCCTTTGATGGAGGAACAACAAAATCTAACTATAGTTATACTTCAGATGCAGCACTAGTTACAACTGCCGCAGGCGCAGACAAAGTGTTTCACTCTATGGCAGATCTTCGTGAGGCTATGGATAATGAAGCAAGTGCTGCAGCTGGAACAAATGTATCTGTTACGGTAGATGAAACAGGTCAATTTAAAATTGAAAATTCTGATGCTGCAGGAAATGACTTACAAATACAAGTCAAGGCTATTGATGGCATAGTAGAAAACACAAAATTTACAACGAGTATGAAAGCTTTAGAGTCTACAGTAACTGCAGGTTCAGGAGTAACATACTCACAAAGTTTTAATGCTGCTACTCACTCTAGTTCCATAGACATTTTTGACTCACTAGGGTCTAAACATACATTAAGAACAGAGTTTAGAAAAACAAGTTCATCAGAGTGGGCTATAAAATTTAGTGTACCCTCCCCAGGTACATTAAATACTTATGAGGGGAAAATTAGCTTTAACTCTGATGGATCTCTCCAAAAATCGCCTGTTCCTTCAAACCTTTTGTTTACAGGAAATAATGGATCAAAACCTGATCAAAAAGTTGATCTAAACTTCGGTACTACAGGTCAATTTGATGGTATAACATCTTTTGATTCACCATCATCAACATCTGGAATATCTCAAGATGGTTTTACAGGTGGAGACTTAGTCGGAATTAGAATTGACCAATCAGGTACTCTTATTGGCTCATTTTCAAATGGTCGTTCATTTGGTTTAGCACAAATTGGTATGGCAAAGTTTACAAATAATGAAGGACTCTCTACAGAGGGTGGTAATGTTTACAACCAAACTGCCAACTCAGGAGAGCCCATCATAGGTACCGCAGCAACAGGCGGACGTGGATTTATTCAAGCCTCCTCACTTGAGGCTTCAAATGTGGATCTCTCAAAATCACTTACAAACCTCATTATTATCCAGCGTGGCTATGAGGCGAATGGTAAAACAATTACCACTTCCGATGAGATGTTACAAACTCTTCTAGGATTAAAACGTTAAGTTTAACTCTATTTTGATATAATTCCTTCAATAATAAATGAAGGAATTAATCATAATGCAATTCTCTGCTCCCCTTAAATCAAACTCAAAAAAAGTCATGTTACTAGGTTCTGGTGAACTTGGAAAAGAAGTCGCTATTGAAGCACAACGTTTAGGTCTTGAAGTTATCGCTGTAGATCGTTACCAAAATGCTCCAGCTCATCATGTAGCTCATAGAAGTTATGTTGTAAATATGCAAGATAAAGATGCTCTTTTAGAGATCATTTACCGTGAAAAACCTGACTATATTCTCCCTGAAATAGAAGCTATAAGTATTGATGCTCTTTTTGAAGCCGAAGATAAAGGCTACAATGTTATTCCAAATGCGAATGCTGTTAGTAAAACTATGAACCGTAAAAATATTCGTACATTTGCAGCAGAGGTTCTTGAACTTAAAACAGGTCCTTATGAGTTTGTTACAACACTAGAGGGTCTAAGAGAAGCATCAGCTCGTATGGGTTACCCTTGTGTTATTAAACCGGTTATGAGTTCATCAGGTCATGGTCAGAGTATCTGTAAAACAGCAGACGATGTTGATGCTTCATGGGAGATAGCAAAAGAGGCTAGAGGTGATGCGAGTGAGCTCATCGTTGAAGCATTTGTTGATTTTGATTATGAGATTACTATGCTTACTGCTCGTAATGGCAAAGAGACCGTATTTTGTGAACCTATTGGACATGAACAAAGAGATGGAGACTATGTCTTCTCTTGGCAACCCATGCAGATGAGTGAAGTAGCAAAACAGAAGTCTCAAGATATGGCAAAGGCTATTACTGATGGGCTTGGTGGTCGTGGTCTTTTTGGTGTTGAGCTTTTCATCAAAGGGGATGAAGTTTACTTTAGTGAAGTAAGCCCTCGCCCACATGACACTGGGATGGTAACACTTATAACTCAGTCTCAAAGTGAGTTTGCATTACATCTTCGTGCTGTTTTAGGTCTTCCTCTTGGGTTTACTTTTTATGGTGATGGTGCATCCGCAGCATATAAAACAGAGATGAGTCACTCAAATGCTCCTGTTATAAATGTAGATGAGTCACTTTTTACAGACAAATCTTTTGTAAGAGTATTTTCAAAACCAGAGGCACATAAAGGGCGTCGTTTAGCTGTAGCACTTGTTTTTGATGAAGTAGAAGCTGCATTAGAGAAGTCTCGTGAGCTTATTAAAGGGATACAGGACAACTAAAAGGAGTCTATTATGGGTGTAAGAGCTTACCAAGAGCACTATCGTTATGAAGATTATGAACAGTGGGAAGGTGACTGGGAAATTATAGATGGTTTTCCCTATGCTATGAGCCCAAAGCCTATGATAAAGCATCAACAAACTTCTGGAAAAATCTTTAGTGAGTTAGACAAAAATTCTTGTGAGAAGTGTCTTGTTGCTATTGAGATAGACTATAAAATAGCAGAAGATACTGTCGTTTCGCCTGATGTTTTACTCGCTTGTGGAGAGAATCTTGGTGAAAAGTATCTTCAAAAAACACCAGAGATCATCTTTGAAATTTTGAGTCCCTCTACAGAAAAAAAAGATAGAAATGAGAAGTTTTTTCTTTATGAAGAGGTTGGTGTGATGTACTATGTTATAGTCGATTCCCAGCTCCATAAAGCAGAAATTTACAAACTAGAAAATGGCAAATACAAGCTTCAAAAAGAGATTACAAATGAAGCATATAAGTTTGACACAAAGATGTGTGAAACAGCATTTGAATTTAAAAATATATGGGTGAAATAATGAAAATAGTTCTACTTGATGCACTCACTTTTGGTGCAACTGATCTCTCAGCATTTAATACTCTTGGTGAAGTAGTTGTACACCAGACTACTGCAACAGATGAAACACAAGAACGCATAAAAAATGCTACCGTTGTAGTCACAAATAAAGTGCTTATCACAAAAGAGTTTATGCTGAGTGCTCAAAACTTAAAACTAATCTGTATTGCTGCGACAGGTATGAATAATGTTGACTTAGATGCAGCCAAAGAGTTAAATATAGAAGTGAAAAATGTAGCAGGATACTCTACAGACTCTGTAATTCAGCACACTTTTTCTATGCTCTTTTATCTACTTGGTCACTCTCGATACTATGATGAAGTTGTCAAAGATGGGACATACTCACAAAGTAAAATATTTACAGATGTAAGTCAGCCATTTTTTGAAGTTAAAGGTAAAAAATGGGGTATAGTGGGACTTGGTGCTATAGGCAAAGGTGTTGCTAAAATTGCTACTGCATTTGGTGCCCAAGTCGTTTACTTCTCTACAAGTGGCATTAAGCGCCAAGAGGAGTATAAAGAGGTAGGACTAGATGAGTTACTAGGTAGTTGTGACATTATTACCATTCATGCACCGCTTAATGCAAAAACAGATAATCTCCTTGACTACAAAGAGCTACAGCAGTGTAAAGAGGGTGCTACTATCTTAAATCTTGGTCGCGGTGGTATTATCAATGAAGAAGCAGTTGCAAAAATTATTGATGAAAAAAATCTCTTTTTTGGTTTAGATGTGTTAACACAAGAGCCCATAAGAGAAAAACATCCTTTACTCAATGTAGAAAATAGAGATAAGCTCTATATTACACCGCATATAGCTTGGACCTCAGTAGAAGCAAGAGACAAACTCATAGCAAGTGTAATAGAAAATATAAATGCTTCTTTTATAAAGTAGCATTAAAGTTCTTGCACGCACTATTAAATAATTAGGAGTTACTATGTGTCTTATCGTTGCAATTGCTATACTAATAGCAAGTTATAATTTTTATGAACATGACTACATCGCACAAGCTGTGATGAGTGCTTCATTAGGCTTACTTCTCTTAGGTTTCTTTACTTATAGAATAATAAAAAATGGTCGTTGTGTATTTGGAAAAGATGAGGATTGTAACAAAAAAGATGTAAAATAATATATTTTGTGTGTGTTAAGTTAGTGATAAATCTATGCTAAAATTTTATTACTAAATAAAAGACAAAGGAAAAAAATGAAAAAAATAGTACTTAGTGCATTAGTTATGGCTATGCTTAGCGTAACATCACAAGCAGATGTAGCAAAAGACCAAGTAAAACTTCAAGCAGATATTGAAGAAGCGAAAGCACAAAAAAGTAAAGCAGAAGCTACTCTTAAAGCACTTCAAGCACAACTACCTCCAAATGAGCAGATTATGACTAATGTAAAGTTAGGATATATTCAAACAGATGGAAATACGCAAACAGAAACTTTCTCTCTTGATGCAAATGTAAAAAAAGCCTTTGGAAAAAACAATCTTTCTCTCCTTCTTAGTAGTCAATATGGTTCAGAGAGTGACAGAGAGATTAACAACAAATACTTTGTAGAGGGTGCTTATGGGTACTCATTTTTAGAAACTCTCTCTTTTACTTATATTATCGGATATAAAAACGATAAATTTTCTAGCTATGATTACCAATCATACACTGGTCCTGGTTTAAAATACCTTGCACTAAAAAACAGTACAAATGAGTTAAATTTTGAAGCGAGTGCACTCTATTCGAAAGATAAACAACAGACAAATACTCCAGATTTTGATGAAACGTATGGTTCATACAGAGCAAAAATAAACTATACTCTCAATATCTTAGATAACTTGAAGTTTGAACAAGAAGCGAGCTATAGAGCCTCTTTTAGCGATACAGAGAATTACTTTGTGTTTTCAAAATCTGCACTCTCTAGTAAAATTTCAGATATCTTTTCTGCTGGTATAAGCTATAAAATCGACTACTCAAATCTTGTTCTTGCAGGATTAGATAGAACCGACACAACATTCGAAGCTTTTTTAAGCATCGACTACTAAGAGGTTTGGGTTCTCCCCAACTCTCTCACCTCTTGTTTCCAAAGCGTAAAAAAGACAAAAGAGCTAAAAGCGATAACTGCAGAACTTAAAAATAAGTACTCAGTATAATATTCATAAATAAGCCCCGAGAGTAAAGCTCCAACTAAACCCCCTAAACCATAACTTATTCCCGAGAAAAACTGCTGTGCAAGTCTTTTGTGTTTGTAGAGTTGATACAAGTAGGAGATAGCCGCTGAATGAAAGAGGGCAAAACTAAAAGCATGGAGACTTTGTGAAAAGTAGAGAACAAAAATATCCTCTGAAAAAGCATACACAAGATACCAGCGAAATGCTGTCAAAAATGTAGTAAGTTGTAAAATAGCAATAAGATTATTTCTTAAAAATCTTCCTTGGAAGTAGAGCATGACAATCTCCACTAAAACACCAAAACTCCAGAGATAAATAGTTGTTGTAAGGCTAATAGAGTGATTTGTAGCATAAATAGTAAAAAAGTTATAGAATGATCCAAAACTGATCTGCATAAAGATAAGCCCTAGCCAAAGTTTATAATCTTTGAGTAAATCTATATCGTTTAACTCCTCAAGAGTGCTCTGCTCCTCTTTTTCGACCTGTTTTGCGATAATAAAAGAGATTCCAGCCGTAATGAGAGTCAGTGAAACTAAAAATCCTAATGCAGTATAGGGTGAAGTGAGCACCTTTACTAGTACTAAAGCGACCATTACAAAGCCTACTGAACCATAAAGTCGTATCTTTCCATAGCGCTCTTTACCTATTACTTGTAGAGATATAACTTCAATATAGGGATTAAGCAGACTCATGCCTACTCCTAAAAAAATATTTGAAAAAAGAAGTGCATAAAAGTTTCCCAGAGAGAGATAAAAAGCGAATGAACTTAGAACCATAATTATTAGAGCAATATTAAAAGTAGTTCTATCTATTTTTAATCCTCTTAAAAATAAAAATGGTAAAACAAACCGAACAAGGGGTGCTGCAGCAAAAATAACACCTATTTCATCTCCTGAATAACCAAGCTCCAAGAGTACCTTTGGCATAAAAATAAGATAGACCCCAACAATGGAAAAATAGAAAAAATAAAAGAGTGAAAGAAGTATTTGCATTTGCAATTGTATCCAAAATTTAAATGTGCCCTAAATATATCATTCTTATAATAGATATGTTATAATAAGTTTAAGATTTTATATTAAAAAAAGGAGGGAAGGTTAATGTTAAAAGAGATGAAACAGGAAGATTTTATTGTTTCAAAAACAGACCTTAAGGGTCGTTTAACCTATGTAAACCAAATTTTTATGGAGATGGCAGGGTATAGTGAAGAGGAGTTATTAGGAAAACCTCACAATATTGTTCGCCACCCTGAAATGCCTAAGGCTGTTTTTAAACTTCTATGGAATATGGTACAGAATAAAGAAGAAATTTTTGCTTTTGTTATTAACAAAACAAAAAATGGTGATGCCTACTGGGTCTATGCAAATGTTACTGCATCACTAAACAGGCAGGGGCAAATCATTGGGTATTACTCGGTAAGAAGAAAACCAAATGAAGATGCACTCAAACTAATTCAACCACTCTACAAAAAAATGCTTCAAGCAGAAAGAAGTGGTGGTGTTGAAGCGGGCACAAAACTACTGCTCGATTTACTCAAAGAAAAAGGAGTTGATTATAATGAATTTATTATCTCTATTCAAAAATAGACAAGCTAGTTTTCTCTTTGTTACCCTACTCTTAGTAACACTCTATTCTCTTTTCACAGGAGCATATATTTTTGCTGCTATTGTCTTTGTTTTAAATATAGTCGCACTCTTTATACCTACAGGTAACAACATAAACAATACCTCAGCACTCAGCAAAAATATACATAATGTTCTTGCTCAAGCAGCAAAAGGTGAGCTTGAGAGTCGTGTTACACATATTCCAAACGATGAAAGTGAACTCTCTACATTTGCATGGGAGGTTAATAACCTACTTGACCAAATAGAAGCATTTATGCGTGATACAGAGGCTACAGTGGAAAATGCTTCTATCGGGCATACCTACAGACACCCTTATCCTGCTGGACTCAAAGGTATTTTTAACACAACTTCTAAAAAACTCACAGCAGCTTCACAATCTATAGCAAGTGGCTATGAAACAAAAATTAGAGGTGAAATGTCTGAAGGATTTGCAAAACTTGGTGGTGGTATTGGAGAGGGTCTTCATGTAATCCAAGAGGATCTCTCAATATGTGCAGATGATTCAAAAGAGATTACAGAGTCAGCGGAAAAAACAGCCAAAGAGTCAAACAAGAGTCTTGCAAATGTTATAGAGATAGGCGACAGACTCAACTCTTTAGTAAGTCTTATCTCTGCATCCCATGAGGGTATTGTATCCCTAGAGGGGCGTTCTCGTGAGATCTCTGAAGTTGTTGAACTTATTAAAGATATTGCAGATCAAACAAACTTACTTGCACTCAATGCAGCCATAGAAGCAGCACGTGCGGGAGAGCATGGTCGTGGATTTGCTGTAGTTGCCGATGAAGTGCGAAAACTTGCAGAACGTACACAAAAAGCAACAAATGAAATAGAAATAACGATTTCCACACTTCAACAAGATGCAAATGACATGCGTTCAAACTCTGATGAAATTACTCAAATTGCAAATGAATCAAATGATGTTATTCATGCTTTTGAGAGTACATTTAAAGAGCTTACAACTCTCGCTTCAGGTTCATCAAGTTCGGCAATTAAGATCCAAAATAGACTCTTTACAACCCTAGTAAAAGTAGACCATATTCTCTTTAAATCAAAAGCATACGCATCCATCCTAAGCTCTGATGAAAGTAGTGAGTTTATAGATCATAAAAACTGCCGTATGGGTAAATGGTACCTAACTATGGGTCAAGAGCGTTTTGGTCATACCAAGGCATTTATAGAGATGGATAAGCCACATCAAATTGTACACGATAGTGTTTCAAAAAATATGATATTTATAAAAGAGCACACAACCATAAAACATGATAATCCAAAAATCATTCATCAGAACTTTATAGTTATGGAAAATGCATCCCATGAACTCTTTGTAAAACTTGATGAAATGCTTGAAGAGTTCTTAAAAGAGTAAATTAGTTCCAATATTTACTTAGTATTAACTTATAATAAATATAATTACAACATCTCAATTATGTTTCCCCTTTCATAAACGAGAAATATTAACAATTTTTTAAACACTCAAGGTTTCCCCTTTTATATCCTTGAGTGTTTTCCTCTTTTTTGTGCTAAACTACCCTTATGAAAATCACTTTAACTACTTTAAATTCTCGTTTTACTCACAGTGCCATTGGGCTTCGTTATATCTATGCAAATATGCAAGAGCTTCAAAAAAATACATCTATCTTAGAGTTTAGTATTAATGATGCCATTCAAACCATTGCAGAAAAGCTTCTTGCTGATGCACCTTCTCTTATAGGCATTGGTGTTTACATCTGGAATGTCAGTGAAGTACATGAGCTTATCCACATCATAAAAAAAATCTCTCCTCAAACAGTTATAGTGCTTGGTGGTCCAGAAGTTACTTATGAACCTTTTCGTGTCAACCTTGATGATGCCGACTTCATTGTTCAAGGAGAGGGAGATAGAGCATTTTACACACTCTGTAAAAATATTATAGAAAAAAAATCTCCAGAGCGAATTGTAAAAATGAGCATTCCAAACCTTAAAGAGATAGCACTTCCTTATGAATACTATACAGATGAAGATATACAAAATCGTTACATTTATGTAGAGATATCAAGAGGTTGTCCTTTTGAGTGTGAGTTCTGCCTTAGCTCTATGGATGAAAAAGTTCGTGCATTTAATCTAGATGAAATTTTAAAGGAGTTTGAGAGACTTTGGCAGAGAGGTGCTCGAAACTTTAAGTTTGTAGATAGAACTTTTAACCTCAACATGAAAGCAGCCAATGCTATTTTAGATTTTTTCTTGAGTAAGGAAGCACCCTATTTTGCACACTTTGAAGTAATTCCAGACCATTTTCCAACATCCCTAAGAGAAAAAATAAAACAGTTTCCACATGGTGCTTTACAACTTGAAATCGGAATTCAGACTCTGAACTTAGAGATAGCAAACAACATCTCTCGCCAACTTAAACTTGATAAAATTGAAGAAAATATAGCCTTTTTGGAAAATGAAACAACAGCACATATTCATCTAGATCTCATTGTCGGTCTACCAGGGGAAAGCTTGAAGAGTTTTGGAGCGAACTTAGATAAACTCATGAGTATTAGTAGCTGTGAGATTCAGATAGGTATACTGAAAAAACTCTCAGGAACACATATTAAACGCCATGATATACTCTTTGAAATGGTCTATAGTGACATCCCTCCGTATGATATATTAAAAAACAGTGAACTCTCTTTTAATGATATTCAGATTATGAAGCGCTTTGCTCGTTTTTGGGACTTAACTTACAATAGCGGTAACTTTAAAAAGTCCCTGCCTCTTCTTTGGAAAGAAGCATCTGTCTACGACAATTTTTATGCTTTTGGAATATGGATATATGAGCAGACAGACTCTACTTGGAAGATCTCCCTTTCTCGTTTAGGCGAACTTCTTTTTGACTACCTTACAATAGAAAAAAAACTAAATAAACAGAATGTAGCAGATAGTATGCTTGAAGATATGATGAAACTCAAAGGAAGAGCTATACCCCCTTACCTAAAACCCTATGCAGAGCACTTTAGCATAGCTGCAAAAAAAGGTTCTTCTGGTTTTAACAAAAGACAAAACTAACTTATGCACCTCTTGAGTTTAATCCCTTGGTTAAAAAGTCATTAATCTCTTTTTTATATTCGGGGTTTTTCTTTTCTAAATCTCTGTCAAACTTAACAATAATATTTTTATTCGTATTTGGATGTCTACAAATACGAATAATTATTTCTGCATATGCAGTAAACTCAGGGTGTGTTCGAACTCCTAGTTTCGGTGGGATTACTCCGTAATGCTCTATAATCAAACTTAAAGCATCTGAGAGATCCTCAGCTGTAGAGTCTTTGTTTTTTACAATCTTCACTAACTCTTTAAAACTTGGATAATCAATAACAGCACTACTTTTTGGTCTCTCCTCAATCTTTTTTTTCTCTTTCTCTTTTTTCTGCTTAGGGACATAAAAAAGAAAAAATATGAGAACTGCTAAAATTGCTACTAAACCTAAAAATGATTGTATTAAAAGGGTTATATCCATTAAAAAAATCTCTCCTTTTTAAAACACATAAGGAATTAATCTTTTTGTATTCTTTGCATAAACTTTATACTCTTCACCCTCACAGTGCCAAAGTGATTCTTCATAAAACATCTTCACAAGAAGTGTTATAACTAAAATTCCATATAAAATTTCTTCATATATAAGAGGATAAATTATTACAATACCTAGCATCATAACGAGAACAGAACTATACATAGGATGACGAATAAAAGCATATATTCCAGATGTAATAAGTACACAGTTTTCTCGAATATCTGGACGGACATTAAAGTTCCCTACTCTATTTGCATAAAGAGCAGCCAGTCCAATCAGACCACCTAATAGTACAACAGCACCTCCAACATACAAAGAAGAAGAGAACTCTCCAAGTGGTAGTAACATCAAAAATATTATAAAGAATTGCGTAAAAACGAGTAAATAACTTTTCATAGCTTATTATATCGACTAAATAGTAAAAATATTATTATTATTTATCTAAAGTGATGAATACTTGAACTAATAGATGTAGTGTTATAAGGTGGTGGTCCCGGTGAGATTCGAACTCACGGTGGGTTACCCCACACAACCTTTCCAAGGTTGCACCATCGGCCACTCGGACACGGAACCATTTATTTATAAAGAAGAGTGACATTCTAGCAGGATTTATATTTAACTTCACTAAAGCTTGCTATTTACATACAAAAATTTGAGAACTCAAACTAAAGTCTTTTTTTTAGACATTTATATTAGGAACTTCATCATAATATTTATACTATTACTTCGATATAATAACCAATATAAATTCACTGGATATCATATTGGCATATAAACACGACTACGATACAAAACTTTTTAGAAGAACCCAAATTATTGCAAAATTATATAATGGTGCAAAATTAACTCATAAAGAGTTAGCAGAAGAGTTTAATGTCAGTACAAAAACTATTCAAAGAGATTTTACAGCACTTGTTACAATGTACCCGATATATAGAGATGGGCATAACTGGAAACTTGAAGATGGATATGAGTTTGAAGAGCAGTTAAGTATTCAAGATGATTTAACTCTTAAACTACTTCTTCAAGCTAGTAAAAGTTTTGATGGTAGCTTTCAAAATAGTTCTAAAAAACTACTCTCCCGCATTAGTGAAAATATCTCCTCACCCATTTATACAAAAATTGATTTGGAAAATATTAGCAATAAGCTACACGAAGTACATCTTATAGAACAAGCAATAAACAACTCTCTTGAAATCTCTTTCACATACTTAAAAGATGAAAACTTTTTTTAAATAATTCTTCTTCAATTTTTCTATATTCAAGAGTAAAATATATAATATTTTTCATTCTTATCGGTAGATTTATGTATATCTTTATCAAGCCTGGGTTTTGATTTTCTATTTGGTCGTATAACAATTGTGTTGGTTAAAAATAACTTTTCCATCTGCTCTAACATCTCATCTATTGGCTTATCAAGGTAGAGTAAATCAAATACCTTATCTTCGCTCTTATTCTTGTTAGTGATAGAAGAATCAATTGCTATATTATTAAGTACATCAAACAGACAAGAGACTCTAAAATTTGAAGTAAGATTTTAGCATTTAACCTCTTCAAATCTAAATTTACAACTTTTATTTTTTAAATTTTTAAAAATTGCACTTCAGATTTAAATTTAAAACTTCTCTCTTACTTTTAAACCATTATTATGCTTGCTTTAGATAAAATCTTTATTATGAAAAAAACAGTAATTGCTCACTCTCCGGACGCTGATGATATCTTTATGTACTATGCCATTAAATTTGGTTGGGTAGATATGGATGGTGTTACATTTGATAACATCGCTAAAGATATTCAAACACTTAATGAAGATGCACTTAATGGTGTTTACGACATCGTAGCTATTAGTTTTGCACTCTATCCTCACATAAAAAGTGAGTATGCTCCTCTACGAACTGCTGTTAGTTTTGGAGAGGGCTATGGCCCTAAACTCATTAAACGTAAAGGTGAAAGACTCAAACCTAACTTTCGTGTGGCACTCAGTGGTGAACATACTACAAATGCTATGCTTTTTCGCATCGCATACCCTAAAGCTCGCATCACATATATGAACTTTCTTGAAATAGAAGACGCTGTAAAAAATGGCGATGTTCATGCAGGTGTGCTCATTCACGAGTCTATCTTAACCTATGCAGATGAACTCGAAGTTGAAAGAGAGATGTGGGATATATGGCAGGAGTTAGCAGGGAAAGATCTACCACTTCCTCTTGGTGGGATGGCAATTCGCCGTTCACTACCACTCAACCGTGCTATAGATTATGAGAGAACACTTACCAAGGCTGTGCAAGTTGCTCGTGACCATAAAGAGAGACTCTCAAAAATGCTTATAGAGAGAGAGCTTGTTCGCATAGATGCGCAAACACTCGATAGATACCTTGAGCTCTATGCAAATGATGAATCCATCACACTAAGTCCTCTTCAGTACAAAGCTATAAACAGACTCTTTGAACTCGGCTATGAGCATGGTTTTTATGATACACCTGTAAAAGTAGAGGATTATCTCATTCCTACTGAGTATGAAGCACTAAGGAACTCTTAGTCTTATGGAAGCAAAACTTGTAGCACTTGGTGTTGAGACATTTAAAATAGCACTTATGCTTGCACTCCCTGGTCTCTTAACAGGTATGTTTTTAGGTCTTGCTGTCTCAATCTTCCAAGCGACTACACAAATAAACGAAATGACCCTCTCTTTTATTCCTAAGATTATTGGTGTTGTTATTGTCATTGTTTTAACTATGCCGTGGATGCTCAATGAGATGACAGACTTTGCAAAACATGTCTTTAATCTTATGCCAACATTTGTTGAGTAATGCAGACAAAACAGATAGACTTTAAAAAATACTCCTCTTTTAAGCTAGGTGGCATCTTTGAAGTAGCACTTTTAGAGGATGACTTCTCAGACCTTCAAAACTACTACCTCATTGGCTCATGTAACAACACTCTAGTAGGCACAAACCCACCACCTCTAATGATGCTCTCAAAAAAATATGACTACATAAAAGTAGAAAATAGCATACTAAAAATAGGAGGGGCTACACCCTCTGGGAAAATAGCCTCTTTTTGTAAAAAGCATAATATCGCACATTTTGAATTTCTCTCCCATCTCCCTGGAAAACTAGGTGGACTTGTTTTTATGAATGCAGGGCTTAAAGAGTTTGAGATATTTAACTCCCTTGTAGAGATTCGTACACCAGAGGGTATTTTTAAAAAAGAGAAAATCTCCTTTGGATATAGAACTACCGATATAAAAAGCCCTATCTTAGAAGCGAGTTTTCAAATTGAGTATGGTTTTGATGCACAAAAAGTAGCTATGTTTAAGAAGATGCGTGCAAACCAACCTGCAACTCCCTCAGCAGGAAGCTGTTTTAAAAATCCTAAGGGAGATTATGCAGGAAGGCTTATAGAAGCCGTTGGACTCAAAGGAGAAGCTCGAGGGGCTATCTGTTTTAGTAAGCAACATGCAAACTTTTTACTCAACAATGGAGGAGGAACATTTAAAGATGCCCTCTGGCTTATAGAAGAGGCAAAAAAAAGGGTCTTAGAGACTTTTAATATCTCCTTAGAGTGTGAAATAGTTCTCTTAGAGAGAGGCTATCTCTCATGAAAGCGCAGATATATTTTGTACTTAAAAGGCACAAGGCACAAGGCACATCTTATTTTAGTACTAAATCCACCTCAAAATCCACTTAAAGAGATAAACTATGAAAACACCACTCCTCTTCACACTTCTACTCCTTAGTTCACTCCTCAATGCAGAGTATACAAACTGTAACTTTAAAAATGAAAACTACTCAGATATCTGTAAAAGTGCCATAAAAAATGGTGTCTCCTATCAGTATGCCAACAAGTTTATACTCTCCTACTTTAAAAAAGGGCATGAGTATGATGAGATAAGCTGGAAGTATCTACAACCAAACAAAATAAAGCACCATACAGAGCAGGAGAAAAAAGCAAATAATGTTCTTGTAAAGTATGTCCCTAAAATGGTAGCTAACCTTAAAAAGTACAAAGATGTTTATGATTATGTAGAAAAAGAGTATGGTGTTAATCGTGAAATTGTCTCAGCCATTTTACTTAAAGAGACAAAGCTTGGAAAGATAAAACCAAGCCATGATGCATTTGTCGTCTTTAACACTATGCTTCTTCGAACACAGGCAAACAGCCCACGAGAAAAGTGGCTCAAAAAAATGGGAAAAACAAATATGGTCTCCATCATAAACTACTGCTATAAAAAGGGTGTAAAGCCAAGAGAGTGCAGGCTCCCAAGCTCTTATGCAGGAGCAGTTGGAATTCCTCAGTTTATGCCAAACAGTTTTATCTATGCAAGACCTTACAAACGAGAAATAGCTGACCTTACAACTATGGAAGATGCCATTGTCTCAGCCGCTTATTTTTTACACAAAAAAGCAGGATTTACGAAACTAATAGAGTGGAAAAATATGCCTAATATTCCAAAGGTAGAAGCAGAGTGGTATCTCTATGACTTTGAGACCAAAGATAGCTCCTTTGTCTATGAGTCTGGAAAAAATGGAAAAAAATACAACTCTTTTACAAAAGGGAAAAAGGAGTTAGCTATTATGAGAGAGTATGCAAAAAAAATCATGCGTTACAATAACTCATCAAACTATGCAGTAGGAGTACTGCGTTTAGCATATGATGCTCACTTTGCACTCAAGAGAGAAGCTAAATAAAAAACTAAATCTCCTCTGCCATAAGCACTAACTCTAAACTACCACTCACATAGTTTGCAAAAAAAGTAAGTACCTCTAAATCTTTTGTATCAAAATCAAACCGTGACTTATTGAGCAATTGAATGACTCCCATCACATCACGATGAGAGTTAAAAATAGGAACCGTAATCATATTTTTAGTCAAGTAACCACTCTTTTTATCTATATGCGGTAGAAACCTACTATCTTCATATGGTTTGTTTACAATCTGAGGCTCTCTCTTAGCATAAGTATCTCCAACTATTCCTGAGTCAAGCCCTACAACAATACGACCTATGCCATCACTTAACTTTGTCCATAAGATTTTATCTTCATCATCCACTATAAAAATAGAACATCGCTCTGCATTTACAAGCTTCTTTGCCTCTTTAGCAATAAGGTCAAGTGCATTATCCATACTATCGAGAGTCATCAACTCTTTTCCAAACTCTGCGATTTGATTAAATTTTTGCATTTTTTACCCTCTTTTTAATCTTGATCATACTTGTGAAAAATATTTGTAAGTTCTAAAAACCCGCTAATATAGTGAGAAAAAAACACCATAAACTTCGCATCATCTTTATCAAAACCTTTCTCTTTGTTAAGTAACTGAAGCACACCCATAACCTCTCTTTTGGAGCTAAATATAGGGGATGTTATAACATTATCGGTACGAAAACCTGTTCTTTTATCAACATCGGGTAAAAAGGCACTATTTGAGTAAGGGTCATTCTCTACAATGGGATTTTTCTCTTTGAGTGTTAAACCAACAAGCCCTTTATCTACAGGAATAATTATTTTTTTCACACCATCAGAGAGTGTACTCCAGAGACTATTTGCTTCATGATCTACGATAAATATTGAACATCTCTCAGCTTTTATAACATCCTTCGCATAATTTGAGATCAAGGGAAGTCCATCTTCTAAAGAGCGTTTTTGTAACAACTCTGCACCAAAATTTGCCAAAGTCCGATATGTCTCACTATATTTACCCACAAATACCCTCTTCTTTAAAACTATTTATTTATATAAGATAATTATAGTGTAAAATGTTAATAAAAAAAAGGATATAACACAATGAGTAAAACAATTATATGGCATAATCCACGATGCTCAAAGTCTCGTGAAGCGATCTCTATTCTCCAAGAGTCTAAAGTAGAGAGTGAAGTTGTAAAGTACTTAGAAGCGACACCAGATGCACAAAAGATTAAAGACGTACTTAAACTCTTAGGTTTTAGTAGTGCTAGAGAGTGGATGCGAACAAAAGAGAGTATCTATAAAGAGTTAGATTTACAAAATGAAAATGATGAAGAAAAACTTATAAATGCCATGGTAGAGAACCCAAAGCTTATAGAACGTCCTGTTATCATAAAAGGGGATCGTGCAATTATTGGTCGCCCTACTTCTATAATAAAAGAGTTTATAGAGAGTTAAGTAGTCTGAAACTTCTCTATACTCACTCCATTATCTTTAATAAACTTAGAGATAACCTCTGAGTGAGTATGCTCATAAGATTTTGCATAAACTATGCGTTTAATACCACTGGCTATAACATTTTTACTACACTCACTACAAGGTTCTAAGGTTACATATATGGTAGCCCCTTTTATGCTTATACCCTCTCGTGCCGCCCAAATAATAGCATTCATCTCTGCATGAATTTCATAAGTTTTACTCCACTCATGATGTTCACTTGTATATTCATTATCCCAATAGTCACAGCAGTTTTGAAATCCTGCAGGTGTTCCATTGTAACCAGTACTTAAAATACGTCCATCTTTTACAATAACTGCACCAACCTGTTTTGAGACACATTTTGAAGCACTTGCTATTTCTGCTGCAATATTTAAGAAATTTTTATCACTTAACATAGAATTACTTCACTGTTCGAATAACATTAATATCGGCATTATGACGAAGTTTTGCGAAGTAGTCACCTAAAACTTGCTCTCTCTGCTCAGCCATAATAGAGTTTAAAATTTGGTTACGTACACTCTCAAGTCCACCCTCTTTAGCAGACTCAATCTCTTTCATATAAAAACTCATAAAGCCCCCTTTTCCATTTGGAATAATAGCTGTAAAATGATTTAAAGGAGTTTTTTCCAAAAGTGATGCAAGTTCTGGAGAGATTCTATCAAAGGGAAGTACTTGCTCATTTGTAGCTATTTCAGGAGAGTAAAACATAGGATTATCTACTTTTTCTTGGAGTCTATTTCTATCTTTTGAGTCATAAATAATAACCTTAAAAGAGGCAGGATGCTTATAGCTCTCCTTATGCATCTCGTAGTACTCTTCTATTTCACTCTCACTTGGTTCACTTATGGAGGAGTATGCTATGGCACTGTAGAGCTTTTGAGAAAGAATTTTCTCTTTCGTTTTCTCTTTTAACTCAGTAGATGTCATCCCATTTGACTCACGAACAGCATCATAAAAGTCACTAATACTCATCTTGTTTCGTGATGCCATCTTCTTAATGTCATCATAAACCTCAGTACTAGCAACCGTAATTTTTCTCTCCTCTATCTCTAAAGCCTCAAGTTGCTTACGTATAAGTATGTCTGAAGCCTCTTTTGCATCAAGATGAGAAATTTTCATCTCATTTTCAATATCTAAAAGGGTTATTGCCTTGTTTTTTACAACTATGGCTACACCATCATAGACCTGAGCATTTAAAGACGCAGCTACCAAAAGTACTAAAAGTAATCTATACATATATTTTCCATTATTTTATTTATGAGGAGTATTTTACCTCTTTTTAGTCAATAACTAACTTACTTCACATACTTTTCGTAAGACTCTACAAATCTAAAAGCATGTGTTTTAAAGTAAGAGAGTTGGAGTCTATTTCTATTGTAAAAGTAGTTTTCTGAGTCTATGGCTACCTCAGGGTTATAGTTTGCATTTAAAACAAGATTATTTGTTCCATCTTCACGGAGGATTGTTGTTCTTACTTTATAATTCCAAGCATTTGTTCCTCTGATCTGTCCATATTTAAAGAGCGATGTATGTCTTAGTGTCAAAGGAATCTCAACACCTAAAGCAGCGAAATGATTTTTGCTTTCTGTAAAAATAGTACCATCAGAGTATGGTCTACTCTCCTCATATGTCAAATACACTGCGACATCTCCAAAGAAACGTTTTACTTTCAGGTCAAACCCAATATCTTGGTTCCAGTACTGACCACCATTTATCTCTAAAAGTGTGTCATAATCTTCAATTAAATAGCTATATTTTGCAAGAAGAAGATATCTTGTATCTATTCTCCCTAGCCACTTCTCTTGATAGGCATCACCATCAAAAATTTGACTAAAATACCCCACTTTCATCTTAAAAGTATGATTTGTATAGTTATAAATATACTGATCCATTACACCTAAAAAGTTCTCTTCAAATGTTCCGACACTTGCTGTATTTATACCACCTAAAAGATTATAATTTGAATGAATCATTATGCTTTCAATATGAGAACTTCTTTGATAGAGTTCCATAAATGAGTCATATCTATGGTCATCTATTTCAGAGTCATGTATATGTATATCGCCAACTGCTGTTATATCTATGCCCTTATATAAATTTAAATGCAGTTTTGTTCTGAGCCAAAGCATATAGTTAAAAACACCAAACTCTGTTCCCACAAAAGATTTTACAACAGGAGAAAATTCAACTTTTAATTTTTTTTGTGAACTATTTACATTTTTTATTTTCATGTCAAATAGGTGTCTATTTGCAGGATCTATTTTCTCTAATGATGCTACAAATAGATTTTTATTGAAGAGTGAGGGATCTTTATAAAAACCACGTGAACGATCTAAACTACCAGAGAGGGTAAACACTACTGTTTGACTCTTCTGCTGCTCTATAATAAACTTACTATAAGAAGTTTGATTCAGTAAGCCTAAGACAACACCCATCGCATCTACATCATTAAAGAGAAACACACCATTTTCATA
>Ga0256837_1000683_pt1 | contig 27091 bp, 34 predicted proteins | sample 4562384metaG_FD_185976 | JGI IMG/M metagenome (GOLD analysis project Ga0256837, IMG submission 185976) | Hydrothermal vent microbial communities from Guaymas Basin, Mexico - 4561-384 | ecosystem: Environmental > Aquatic > Marine > Hydrothermal vents | place: Mexico: Guaymas Basin | collected... | reverse complement strand
CTTTGAATAGGTCATCGCATCACCCAGTGAAATATGTGCGATATTGTAAAAAAAGGCAAGAAGAGCCACAAAGCCCATCAGTCCTCGAAAAAAGAGCAAAAAAGGCTTGCCGCCCTGATGCGTCATCGGCTTTTTTAAGATGGCAATGCCGATAAGAATCACTCCTGCGATATTTCTAAAAAAGACCACTTCAAGTGAGCTCATATGCTGTGCGGCAAGCTTGGCAAATGCACCCATAATGGCAAAGGTAAAAGAGGCGATAAGCATATACTGTACGCCTTTGTTTAGTTGTAAAAAGTGTTTCATAAAGCAAATTGTATCATTTTAGAAGATACTTTTGATTTTCTTTGTATCTGTATAATACAGCTATTCATTTTATAAAGGAACCAAATGGGTAATATTATACTTTTTCTCCTTCTTGGAGCTGTTTTTTACTATATATTTAAAAGTTATTCACGCTATGAAGCGTTTTCAAAAGAGAGTCTAAAAAATTTTTCCATCTCTTATGAGAGTTTAAAAAGAAGTGAACTTGGACTCTTTGTTGCACTTGTGGCAAAAGTAGCCAAAGCAGACGGGCGTGTTGATGCTCTTGAAGCTGAACTTATAGGCAATATGTTTGATGATATCTCAAGTGTTTTTCCAGAGCCTGCCAAAACCAAAGATATTTTAAAACAGATTTTTAACGAAGAAAAAAACATCACTTCCAACACGCAAGCCATTGCTCAAGAGCTAGGGCATGCCATCAAACGTAACAAAGCGATGCAGCAGCAGTTTATGGGCTTTTTGATCCAGCTTGCTTTTGCCGATGGAGAGGTAAGTCAAAGTGAAGAGGAGATTTTAGCGCTTATTGCTGAGTCTTTAGCGTTTGACCCTCAGGCATACCATGCGATATTTGATCAGTTTGAGAAGATGATGCACAACACGCAACCCAAACAAACGCTTGAAGATGCCTACAAAATTTTAGGAGTTTCAGCAGAGGATGATATGAATACTATCAAAAAAGCCTATAGAAAACTTGTACGTCAGTACCATCCTGATATTATCAAATCACAAAACAAAGATGAAAACTATATCAAGGAAGCTACACTAAAAACACAAGAGATAAATGCTGCATATGAGATGATAAAAAAGGTAAGAGGATAAAAAGATGAGACAACTTTTCTTACTAGTATATTGCGTGTTTCAACTCTCTGCCAATGAGATGGGAGCGCTGTTGTTTCATGGAAACTGTGTAACCTGTCATTATGAAACAGTCGATAAATCAGCACCTTCCATAATGAAAGTACGCCAAGCATACAAAAATGCATTTAGCGATAAGAAGGAGTTTGTACATTATATGTCTAAATGGGTACTCCGACCCAATGAAGAGCATTCCATTATGCAAGATGAAATTGCCAAACATGGTCTTATGCCTCAACTCGCTTACGAAAAAGAGGTTTTAGAAGATATTGCCACCTATATTTATGAAACAGATTTTACGAAAGTTCACCCTCATCATAGATAAAATCTTTCTCCCAAAAAAACTCTATCCACGTAGTTGCTTCATTGACATAAAAATCTGGTATGCACTTGGATGTTTTTTTATAAAACAGTGTTGCAATCTTAAACTCTATTTGAGGAAAGGTTTCTTTTAGGTATGCCATAACATGCATAAGTGTTTCACCACTATCTGAAATATCATCTACAACCAAAACACGCTCTTTACCTTCGAGCTCACAACTTCCATACATCGTTATGTTTTCCCTTTTGGTCTCATTATCATAAAGTTCAGTTCTAACACTTTGAAGATTTCGTATATGTAATCCTTCTGTTATTGCATGTGAAAGTGTGTATCCACCTCGCGCTATCGTTACAACTGCTTCAGGTTCAAAAGGTTTTACTTTCGCTATAAGTTTACGGGTATCATCTCGAAAATCTTCATACGAGTAGTATTGTTTCACATTATCCCTTTTTATATATTTTATGTTATTATACAGCATCAATACCCGTATAAGGATAAAAAATGTTTCAAACAATTTCAAAAATTGCATTATCATTATTGGTTGTCAGTGCTATTACTGCGTGTTCTCAAAAAGAGGCGCAACCATCACAACCAAACAAAGCAGTCCAGATTGGTGGCTGTAAAATAGAAAATACAAAAGCGCCTATGTGGGCTTGTATTCCAGAAGTGGAAGGATACTATGCCGGTGTTGGTGTCGCTGAAAAATCAGCAGCAGGAATTGCACATATGAGACGTGTTGCACTTATGAATGGTCGTAGTGATTTGGCACAACAAATCAAAACACAGGTAAAAGATAAAATGGAAGGTTTTACTCGTGCTACTGGAAATGGAAGTGCTGAAACAGTTGATAAAGTTACAACTGCAGTAACAAAGCAGGTTGCAAATGTCGCACTAAAAGGTTCTAAAGCAGTTGACTACTGGGAAGCACCATCAGGAGCTATTTACATGCTTGTAACTGTCCCTCAAGAGAGTGTAAACAAAGAGGTAAAAAAAGCAGTTAAATCTGCTGCATCAAGCTTTAAAGATGATAACGCTCTTTGGCAACAATTTCAGTCTAAACAAGCACTAGAAGCATTAGATAAAGAATTCCCTTCTAACTAACAAACAAATCCTCACAACTCTCCCTTTTACAGGGAGATTTCTTTTTATCTCATATATTTAGCTATAATTGCAAAAAAACTTTAAGGCACATCTATGTCAAAACTCAAAAAAATCGCCATTATAGGTCGTCCAAATGTGGGTAAAAGCTCCCTTTTTAATAGACTTGTGAAAAAACGCGATGCCATCACCTCTGATTTGGCTGGTACAACTCGTGATGTCAAACGTAAAATTGCCATCATTAAAGACAAAGAAGCACAACTTCTCGATACAGGTGGACTTGACAAAGGGTGTGAGCTTTTTGACAAAATCAAAGAGATGAGTTTAAAAGCTGCCTATGCTGCGGATATCATTTTATATATGGTCGATGGCAAAGGTATCCCTGAAGATGAAGACAAAAAGCTTTTTTATGAGCTTCAATCGATGGGAAAAGATATTGCTCTTGTAGTCAATAAAATCGATAATGACAAAATGAAAGAGAAGCTTTGGGACTACTATGAGTTTGGAACAGGTGATATTTTTGGTATTTCTGTTTCACATAACCGTAACACCGTAGAGCTTATTGATTGGATTTACGACAAGCTTCCAGAAGATGCCATCATTAAAGAGGAAGATGAAGTGGAGGTTGTCCAAGAGGAGGAAGAAGAGCTCAGTGATGAGGAGTTCTTTTCTCAGTATGAACATGATGATGAGGATGATGGTTTTTATTATTGGGATGAAGATGATGATGAAGAGGTTGATAATGACTCCATCTTTGGAAATAATGACCGCATCAAAGAGTATGACCCAGAGGATGAAAACCATATCAAAATCGCCATTATTGGGCGTACCAATGTCGGTAAAAGTTCCCTTTTAAATGCACTTCTAGGGGAAGAGCGCTCAGTTGTTAGTAGTGTTGCAGGAACAACGATTGATCCTATTGATGAAACAATTGACTACAATGGAAAGCAACTTACTTTCGTAGATACAGCAGGGCTTCGTCGTCGCGGTCGTATTGTAGGGATTGAAAAATATGCCCTTATGCGTACAACAGAGATGCTCGAAAATGCAAATATGGCACTTGTGGTTTTAGATGCAAGTGAACCGTTTTTAGATTTGGATGAAAAAATAGCAGGTTTGGTTGATAGTAACTACCTTGCATGTATCATTGTTCTAAATAAATGGGATAAAGCAGACAAACAACGTCACGATGAGATCATCAAAGAGGTACGAGAGAGATTTAAGTTCTTAGCTTATGCTCCCATTATTACACTCTCGGCACTCTCAGGACAACGCGTTGACAAGCTTCATGACATCATATTAGAGGTGAACGAAAACTACTCGCAACGTATCCCAACTTCAAAACTCAATGAGGTCATTGAGCGTGCGCTTCGTCGCCATACCTTACCAAGTGTGAGTGGACAGGTGATTCGTATCTACTATGCTACACAGTATGAGACACGTCCACCAAAAATAGCTATCATTATGAACAAACCAAAAGGTCTGCACTTTACCTATAGGCGCTACCTTACAAACAAGCTGCGTGAAGCGTTTGATTTCACAGGAACACCACTACTTTTTAAAGCAAAGAAAAAAGGAGAAAGATAAAATGGCTTTAGCAATTACTTTCATTGTTGGAGGATTAGCTCTCACACTTCTAAGCATCTATTTTTTAAAAAAGATGAAAGAAGAGGAGCAAAAACAATAACCTTTCTTATGAAAAAGGTTTTAAAACAACCATCGCGACAATAAAAAGCATCAAGATGGTTGGTACTTCATTATAAACACGAAAGAACTTACCACTTTTTGTGCATCTGTCTTCTGCAAACTCTTTTCTGTATTTTTCCATAGAATAAAAATATACAATTAGAAAAACAATAAAAAGTAATTTAGCATGCAGCCATGGAGCACTCATCCATCCACCCATGTAGATAAGTACACTTCCACTAATCACTGTAGCCCACATAGAGGGAACACCGATATATTTAAAAAGTTTGAACTCTTGAATTTTCACAACCTCAACAAACCCTTTGTTCTCAATATTTTCAGCATGATACACATAGAGTCGCGGAAGATAAAACAAAACTGCAAACCAGGAGATAAACGAAATCACATGAAACCAAAGTATCCATTCATACATATTCTATCCTTTAAAACTTTTTTTCTATCATCAAGCAATTGTAGTTGGACCCACCATGCTTGACATCATTGATAAGTCCGTAGATACCTGAGCGGTGTTTAATCAACCAACCGACATATGTACCCTCGAGCTTTTTTTGCAAACAACTTTCCTATATCAACATCCAAACTTATATCTAAATAGTTCAAATATTTTGAAGTATTATCATCACTTACTTCAGCACCACCTTCTCCAAATCCAAAATGAAGTTTTTCATCAAAAACCTTAAAATAATTCACAGATAACTACCATCAGATGTAATATCTTCGATTAAAACATTACCCAAATTACTTTTTGTTGATTTTCCATATGCAACACGCAATGAATAGAGATCTTGAGAAAGAAGCAAAGAGGTAAATAAAAAAAATGATAATAAAAATTTCAAGAAGATTAAACCTTTAATAAGTGTTTCAAGTAAATATATATCAGGCAAAGGTGCCTGATAGTTAAGAAGAAGTTTTTTTAATTAACTTCCAACTCTTTTAAAGATGGAGCTTTATGGTCTGTTACTTTATCATGTAAACGACGTAATGCTTTTGTTGCACGATCTACGGCTATATCAATAGCAGCATCCAACTCTTCATCTCTTTCACTAATAATAATTGGAGCAGTATGTGCTACATGAATCTCAAACTCAACCAATACACCATGTTTTTCAGCCGCTACAATACAGTTAACTCTTGTAATATCCAATGAATATTTTTTAAATTTTTCTATACCAGCTTCAATATGCGCTTTTTTGTCATCATTTAATGTTACATCTTTTGCACGAATTTGTACTATCATCATAAATCCTTTAAATAAGAGGTTATTCACCTCTTTATGTTTACTTATATAATAACAAAATAATGCTGAGATTGGTATAATACACCTAAAAATTTTAGGAAATTATTGAATGAGAGTATTAACAGGTATCCAACCCTCAGGTGATTTACATATTGGAAACTATTTTGGTTCTATCAAACAGATGGTAGATGCACAAAAAGAGAATGACACTTTTGCATTTATAGCAAATTATCATGCCATGAGCAGTGGCAACGGTGGTGCTGATTTGGCAAAGCTTACCATGCAAACAGCAACAGATTTTTTAAGCCTTGGTATTGACCCAGAGAAAGCAACATTTTGGGTACAATCAGATGTCAAAGAGGTACTGGAACTTTACTGGATCTTATCTGCTTTTACCCCTATGGGACTTTTAGAACGAGCACACAGTTATAAAGACAAAGTTGCAAAAGGTATCCATGCAAACCACTCTTTATTCTCTTATCCAGTACTTATGGCAGCAGATATTTTACTCTATTCTCCAGATGTTGTCCCTGTAGGAAAAGACCAGATTCAACATGTAGAGATAGCAAGAGATATAGCACAAAAGTTCAATAATGAATATGGTGATATTTTAAAACTCCCAGAGTTTAAAGTTGAAGAAAATGTAGCTACTGTTCCAGGAACAGACGGACAAAAAATGTCCAAAAGCTATAAAAATACTGTAAATATCTTTGGCGAAGAGAAAAAACAGCTCAAAACAATCAAAAAAATCGTTACAGAAAACGTACCTATGGAGGAGCCCAAAGAGTATGAAAGTTGTAATGTATACAATATGGCAAAACTCTTTTTAAATGAAAATGAGTGTATAGAACTTCAAGAGCGTTACAAAAGAGGTGGCGAAGGGCATGGTCATTTTAAGCTCTATCTTCATGAAATCATTTGGGAATATTTTAGACCTTATAGAGAAAAACGGGAATATTATATGAACCATCAAGATGAAGTAAGAGAGATTTTACATAGTGGTGCAACCAAAGCAAAAGAGATTGCAATGCCAATGATGGATAAAATCAGAACACTTAGTGGTATAAAATATTAAAGAAGTCACTATTTATTCACTTTTTATCTAAAGTCTGCTATAAATTCAACACATAAAAACAAAAAGGATAAATGTGCGTATACTTTTACTTATAATGTTTCTAATATTTAACTTAGAAGCAAAATCATTGTTTAGTAATGAGTCTCAAGAAGACAGTAGTGTCTATATAAGTAATCTAAAAGATTTACTTATTGCAACACAAAAGACAAGAGGTTTAACAAACTCTTACCTTAATGGTAATACAGAAACACTTCTACTGATTTACAGTACTAGAAGTGATATGAAAAAAGCTATTGGTAAGATGGAATCAACCGCTTTGGCTGCAGATCCTGTTATTAACAACAGAGCCAGTTCTATTTCAAAAGCTTTGATTAAGCTCAACCGCAAAGCATTTAAGAAACAGGCACCTGAAGTGTTTGAAGCATACACAGAACAGATAGAAGAGATTTTAATGCTTGCACAAACAGTAAACCAAAGAACGGCAAAACAGCTTAATGACTTTGGTAAAGAAGCTTCTAGTATCATGATGGAGACAATGCTTCCACTTACTGAATATGTTGGTCGTTTACGTGGATTTGGCGCAGGTTTAGCAGCAAAAAATGAAGTAACAAAAAGTGATATTGAAAAAGTTTATGCTCTCTCTAGTGAAGTTAAAAGACTAAACACCACACTACTTGAACAAATGAGCAAATTAACTGCCAGTTACTCAAATAAATTGCCAAACACTCTTTCGGCTGAAGTTGCTGCTATTGATAAAACAGTAAAAGAGTACACATATCTTGCAGAGAAAAAACTTGTAAAACATCCAGAACAGGTTGATGCAGATGAGTATTTTGAAAAAGGTACAGAGCTTATTGAACTTATCATCAAAGCATATAACAGTGTAAACCATGCTGTTCTTGAAGATTCAAAAGGTTGGTTTTAAAAACCAACCTTCCATTTATTTATAATTGAAATGTTTTAGAAGTTATAAAATACTTTTTAGACCAAATCTCATCTTTTAGCTTCAAGAGATTTCTTACATCATCATTCACTAAACGATAATAAAGTGTTACTTTTACCTTTTTGGCACCATCAACTTTCTTTACTTTAAGAACTTTTTTCCCTTTTGCAGGAATAGATGTATCTTTTGTCTGTTTTATTGCTAAATGTGGAATTGTCACTCTGTTACGCTTTCTTGTATAATGTCTTGTGAGTGAGATATTATCCTCTTTTAATATTTTTGAACCATTCATATATGCAACATTGACAATAATCTCTCTTGCACCAAATCCTGAAGGAAGATTATGGGGTTGAGGATTATAAATAGCGATAATAAGATTCTTACTCTTCGTAGCTAGTTTAAGTTTTAAAGCATCTTTCCACATAGAAGCAACATGCGCACCTGCAAATCCATGATGACGTACATTACGTTTTTTTGCTTTTCCATTAAATTGATATGTAGCTGCCACATCCCATCTTTTTTTACCCATATGACACTCTACACAAGAAGGAGAACCTTTTTTCTTGTACTCTTTTTCCATATTGGTAAAGACCACACCTTTGAGGCTTTTATCGTTTGCATGACAGACAAAACAGAGTTTATTTGGTTCTTTATCCATAAAATCATGGTGTTTAGTCTTGTGATACGGAGATCGAACATCTTTAAAAGGACCAGTCATTGTTCCAGATTCCGTCCACTCTACTCTGTTTATACCACGTTTACTCGCATCATATTCATCATGAATCTTATCAATATTATGACACACTACACAGTTGATACCTTCACTAATCGTATCATCATTTACTGCTTTATCAACTACATCATCTTTGTTGAGTCCCATAACTGCAGCAATCTCATACGATTCATCTGTACTTGTCACAGAGATACGTGGGTTATGACAGGTAGCACACTGTACTTTAAGAGCATTTAAACTTTTACGTGATTTACGACTCACATACTCTAAACTTTTTTTAAAATATTCATCATTTGCAAAATGACTCTTAGCATGCCACGATTGTGACCATTCATCCACTATGCGCTTATGACATACTTTACAACTACTGGAACTTTTAAATCTCTTACCAACATCTACAACTTTTGCAGCATAAACATAACTAAAACCCATTATAAACATTAAAAGTATTTTCATAACGCTTATCTTCTTTGTTTATCAAGCCAAACTATCAAACCTTTTTGAGCATGAAGACGATTTTCTGCTTCACTAAAAACGATGTCTGCGTGTTGTTCTAATACCTCTTCACTTACTTCCTGCCCACGGTATGCTGGTAAACAGTGTAAGAATTTTGCATTTTTATGTGCTAAACACATCATAAGACCATCAACCATATAACCGTTAAAATCTTTGATACGCTGCTCTTTTTCATCCTCTTGTCCCATAGAAGCCCATGTATCGGTTGTCACAACAGTTGCTCCACGAACAGCCTCTTTTGGATCGTTCATCACCTTAATGACCGCCCCACTCTCTTTTGCCATATCTAAAGCATCACGAAGGACTGCCTCATCCACTTCATATCCAACTGGTGTTGCAACACGCAACTCAAATCCAAGTTTTGCAGCAAGCATTAACCAAGAAGATGTCATATTGTTTCCATCACCAATGTAAGCAACAACAGCATTCTCAGCCACACCATACTCAATCATTGTCATATAATCAGCTAAAAGCTGTACAGGGTGATAAGAATCTGTCAAACCATTAATAACAGGAACTTTGGAATAAGATGCAAACTCTTCAATCATACTGTGTTCGTAAGTTCGTATCATCACCATATCACACATCGATGATATAACACGTGCTGTATCTTTAACAGGCTCACCACGCCCTAAATGGATATCACGGTTTGAAAGAAAAAGTGCATGACCACCAAGTTGAAACATCCCTGTTTCAAAGCTCACTCGAGTTCGTGTTGAGCTTTTTTCAAAAATCATAGCCAATGTTTTATTTTCAAGCTCTTTGTTGTAAATTCCTGCTTTTAAATCTTTTTTTATCTTAAGACCTAGATTTATAATCTCTAAAATCTCTTCTTTTGTATAATCTTTGAGTGTTAAAAAATGTCTCACTTTTTTATCCTAATTTTTTTGTTAATCCCTATTTTATTATAGTTTTCTTTAAACTAACTTCTTTTTAACCATTTTGCTACTTCTTTTGCGTGATAAGAGATAATTATATCAGCACCTGCACGTTTAAAACTTATCATAGTCTCCATCACAACTCGTTCATAGTCGATAAGATTATTCATCCCTGCAAACTTCAACATCGCATACTCACCACTTACATTATAAACTGCCATCGGTTTTGTTGTATTGTCTTTGATCTCACGAACTATATCAAGGTAAGCAAGAGCTGGTTTAACCATTAAGATATCAGCTCCTTGTGCCTCATCACTTATACTCTCTGCTACTGCTTCACGGCGGTTTGCAGGATCCATCTGGTAAGATGCTCTATCACCAAAGCTTGGTGTTGATTCAGCTACATCACGAAACGGACCATAATACCCTGAAGCAAATTTTGTAGAGTACGCCATAATCGGCAGATTCTCATACCCTGCACCATCGAGTGCTTCTCGAAGCGTTTCAATAATTCCATCCATCATACCACTTGGTGCTATCATATCAGCTCCTGCTTGTGCATGAATGATAGCCTGTTGTCCAGAGATATCCAAAGTGGCATCATTATTGACAGTTTCCTGCTCCTCATCGATAATGCCACAGTGTCCATGGTCTGTATATTCACAAAAACACAAGTCAGTCACCACAAACATATCAGAATGGGCTTTTTTTATCTCACGCACAGCAGTTGCGATGATGCCATGTTCACAAAGTGCATCACTTCCTATAGAGTCTTTTACATCAGGAATACCAAAAAGTATGATAGAATACAATCCTAATTTTTTAAGTTCTTCACACTCTTTAACGGCAACATCAATACTCATCTGATACACACCAGGCATCGATGCAACCTCTGTTTTAATCCCCTCTCCACTTCTTATAAAAAGTGGATAGATAAAATCATCTGTAGTTACGTGTGTCTCACGGACCAAAGCACGAAGATGCTTGTTTAAACGGGTACGACGAAATCTTTGAAACATTGTTAAACCTTTTTTTTGCTATAATTATTTTGATTTAAATATTTTACCCTTTTAAAGATTAATGAATGAATATAACGATATCAGATATTGCAAATTTACCCTCTCGTTTTGGAGACTTTCAAGTCAAAGCTTTTAAAGAACATGAAAAAGAACATCTTGTCATCTTCTCTAAGAACCTTGCAGAAGTACCTATTGTTCGGGTTCACTCAGAGTGTCTTACAGGTGATGCCATAGGCAGCCTTAAATGTGACTGTCGTGACCAATTAGAATACGCACTCTCATTAGCTAATGAAACTGATGGAATGGTAATTTATCTTCGTCAAGAGGGGCGTAATATTGGACTTTTAAATAAAATAAATGCCTATGCACTTCAGGATAAAGGCTTAAATACAATAGAAGCAAATCATCAACTCGGTTTTGCAGCAGATGAGCGAACCTATGAGATAGTTACTTTTATATTGCATCATTTTGGTATAAAAAAGATAAAACTTTTAACAAACAATCCCGATAAAATAAACTCTATCAATGATGTAGAGATTGTTAAACGCATCCCCATTATCATAGAACCGAATAAACACAACAGTGAATATCTTCAGGTTAAAAAAGATAAAATGGGACATCTTTTATAATGTGAAGTGAAAACCTATGCCTATTGATTTAAAAAAAGATGACATCCATACTGCACTCAAAAAGCTCAAAGCCAGAGAAAATGCTCTTCGTCAACTTGAAGCAATTGCCAAACTCGGTAGTTGGGAAGTTGATTTAAAAACAAAAAAGTCTGTTTGGTCTGAGCGTAGTTATGAGATCTATCAAGTTCCTAAAGAGGAAAAGATAGGACTTCATACTTTTTTTGACATGTTGCTACCTGAATATCATGAAGTTGCTCATAAAGCGATAGAAAAAGGGATACAAACACTCCAACCTCAAAGCTTTATAGGTAAATCTAAACGTCGTGATGGTAAAATAATCCACATCCTTGTCAATGCCCAAATTATCCTTGATGAAAATAATCATCCAGACAAGATGATTGGTACAACACAAGATATCACACAATATACAAAACTCCAAGAACACGCAAAAGAGTTATCTGAAATACTTGAGCGATCCTCTAATGAAATTTATATTATCCATCGTGACACGCTTAAGTATCTTTATGTCAACAAAGGTGCCTGTGATGCACTGGGCTACACATCACAAGAACTTCTTAATATGAGTACAAGAGATATCAATCCTTATCTTGATGAAAATGAAATCCAGCGACTTCAAACACTTCTTTCTGTCACTGGTCACACTCTTAATCGTACTCTTCACCAACGCAAAGATGGTTCTTTCTATCATGTCCAATCTTTCATCCATACAGTTAACTATCAAGGTCAACCTGCATATGTGCTTTTTGATACTGATATATCCCAATCTATAGAGCTTGAACTAGAATATAAAAAACAGGCCAAAGTACTTGAAAATATCCATGATTCTGTTATCTCAACAGATACAGATGGAATTATAAGAAGCTGGAATCAAGGCAGCAGTAAACTTTTTGGATACACTGCCGAGGAGATGATAGGGAAGAAAATCCAAATACTTTACTCACAAAACAATGAAAACTCTATCGAATCTCTTTTTAGTCACATCAACACTGCAAAAGGTAAAATAGACGAAGAGGTATTGATGATTACAAAAGACAATCAGGAGATTATTTGTGATATGTCTTTGAGTGTTTTACGAGATAATTTTGGTGCGATAGAAGGGTATATTGGCTATATTCAAGACATTACTGAGCAAAAACACACGCAAAAACTTTTAGAAGAACAAACAAAACTATTGCACTATCATGCTTTCCATGACCTCTTAACAACCCTTCCAAACAGGACTCTTTTTAAAGAAAGACTATCTCAGGCAATTGTCCACTCAAAACGCAATGGTGAAAAATTTGCACTTTTGTTTATCGATCTTGATCAGTTTAAAAAGATTAACGATTCTCTAGGGCATCATATCGGTGATGAAGTACTTATCGAGGTAGCAAAACGTTTACAAAAAATGATACGGGAGGAGGATACACTTTCACGTCTTGGGGGAGATGAATTTACTATCATTCTAAAAAACATCAAAACTCCCCAAAATGCTGCTAAGATAGCTCAAAAAATCAATTCTATTCTTAATGAACCTGTTATAGTTGGCAGACATACACTCTATATCTCTTCTAGTATTGGAATTAGTATCTATCCTGATGATACAAATCTTGCAGATGATTTGATTAAATATGCAGATACTGCAATGTACAAAGCAAAAGATGAAGGACGAAACGATTACCAATTTTACTCTTCAGAGATGACACAGCTTGCACTTGAGAGAGTTCTTATAGAAAACAATCTTAGAAGTGCCATTAAAGAAGAAGAGTTTATCGTTTATTTTCAACCTCAATACGATGCACAACAAAACAAACTTATCGGAATGGAAGCACTTGTAAGATGGCTACATCCTAGAGAGGGATTGATCCAACCCTACAAATTTATCCCTATAGCTGAAGATACTGGACTGATTGTCGATATTGATAAAATTGTGATGAAAAAAGCGATGCTACAGTTTGCGCAGTGGTACAAAGATGGACTTCATCCAGGGAAACTCTCTTTAAATCTTTCTATGAAGCAGCTCAATCGAGATGATTTCATCGAAAAATTAGAACAACTCATAGATACAATACATTTTAATCCACAATGGTTGGAACTTGAAGTTACAGAGGGAGAGGTGATGAACAATCCCAATGCATCCATAAAAAAACTACTTCATATTAATGAGCTAGGTATCGATATAGCTATCGATGATTTTGGAACAGGATATTCTTCTCTATCTTATCTGAAAAAACTCCCACTTGACAAACTTAAAATCGATCAGTCTTTTATTCGAGACTTACCAGATGATGAAGATGATATTGCCATCACAAAAGCGATTATTGCACTTGGAAAAAGTCTTAATCTTAAACTTATTGCAGAAGGTGTTGAGACTCAGGAGCAAAAAAACTTTTTACTCCAAAACGGATGTTATTATGTTCAAGGGTATTATTATTCAAAACCAATACCCGCAGATGAGATGACAAAACTTTTAAAACTTACTCTCACTTAATGCACCAACTCTTCTTATAGCTGCATCTACTACGTGAAGAAGTTCATCTGTTATATCACCAAGATCTTTATAGTAAAGTTTCACTTTATCCATCTCTAAAGGATCTATCTTATTTCCCAAAAGTTTTGAGAACAATCCTTTTTTCTTTTTGGCAAATAAAATATTATAAATTTTAGCATACTCCAAATGCCATGCTTCATGCATCTTATCAAGACGTTCAAAAAGTTGCAACCCAAGTATAGAAATCATATACTCTTTGTTACTATAAAACCATGAACCACAGCCACATTCCATTTTACCAAGTTTAGGAGGATTTTCAATATCTTTACCCTCAATCGCTTTTTCAATTTTAAGCATCTGTTCTTGATGGAGTTTTTTTGCATCTTCTAAGGATTTTAAAATATCACTCTTACCCATATCTCACCTTTTTTGTGAAAATACTCTCACTTTTTTACTCATAAGTTTGTTATTATTACATAAGTTTAATAAAGAATACTATATAATGTAACATAAATTCTTTATCCAAGGATGTACCCGATGACACACCCAACACCTATAGATCACGAAATTGTTTTGGATCCAAAACGCTATATTGTATCAAAAACCGACCCAAAAGGTGTTATAGAATACGGAAATGATTACTTTGTTGAGATATCAGGTTACACTGAAGCTGAACTTTTAGGTAAACCACACTCTATTATACGCCATCCTGATATGCCAAAAATTGTTTTCAAAATGATGTGGGATCGCATCAAACAAGGGCAAAATATTATGGCTGTCGTTAAGAATCTAGCAAAAGATGGAAGTTACTACTGGGTTGTTACAGAGTTTGAAGCGAAAAAAGATCCTATCACCAACGAAATCATCTCTTATACAGCATTTAGAAAGGCAGCACCAAAAAAAGCTGTTGAAGCAATCGAACCTATTTATAAAAAACTTTTAGAGATAGAAAAAGATGGTGGAATGGAAGCAAGTGAGCGTTATCTTCGAGGTTACTTTGAAGAAAAAGGGATCACTTATGATGAAATGATTAACGATTTAGTCGGAAATAAAGGGCTTTTTAAAACATTTTTCTCTCTTATGAAAAAACTATTTTCATAAAAACAGTTTTTAGGGTAAAATATCCTTTTTAAATGAGGATATTTTATTGGATTTAAAAGCAACACTACAAAACGATGCGATTGTCTTACCAGATGATTTTTTTTATAAAGTGCAACAATATAAAGAGCATCTTCATAAATGGAACAAAATTCACAATCTTACTGGTGCAAAAGATAATAACACCCTCAATGGATTTATTTATGATGCTATTTTCCCATTAAGTTTTTTACCACCTGTTACAACACTGATGGATATAGGAACTGGAGCAGGTTTTCCTGGAATGATACTCGCGTTTGGTCTTCCTAACACGCAAGTTACACTTGTTGAACCTTTAACCAAACGAGCAAGTTTTTTACAGTTTATCAAAGCTGCTTTAAAACTTGAGAATGTTACGGTAGTGAAAAAAAGAGTACAAGAGTTGCCGCCACAAAGATTTGACCTTATTACATCCCGTGCTGTTACAGACACGCAACTGCTTTTAGAGTTAAGCAAAAACTTCCGTGATGAAAACTCTTTACTTCTTTTTTATAAAGGGGAGAAAGTGTTTGATGAGATAGACAAAGCCTCACTTAAAGATATCCACTATAAAGTTATCGAAACAAACAACAGACATTATCTACTACTTGGAGAAACCTTATGATACTCAAACTACTTCTTGTGATCGGCGTTATTGCCATAGTTTACTTTATGTTTATCAAGAAAAAACCTCTTGAATCAAAACCAAAGTCAAAAACACAAAAAAAGAAAGAACAACCTCAGGTTGATGATATGATAGAGTGTGAAAGCTGTGGCGTTTATGTTTCCATCGAGGAATCTATCTTGAGTAACGGTCACTACTATTGTAGTCGTGAGTGTGTTATAAAGGCAAAATAATGCTTCTTTTTGGTCATAGATTTATCAAAAATGAAACTTTTTTTCATATACTTGATAGTGATGCACTACTTCATACTCCACCCAATGCTCCCATATATGTAGAGTTTCAAGAAAGTAACTTGGACATTATAGAGTATTTACAAACGAACAAAATCAGATTTGCCCTTAATGTAGCTACCATTACTGAACTCATCTATGGGGCATCTTTGCAGGCTTCTTATATTTTTGTTCCAAAAGAGTTGGCAAAAACAGCACAGAATATTGCAGAAAACTATCTTTTTGATGCCAAAATAGTTGTGCATATCGAAAATGAGGATGAGATCGAGCCGATGGCTCTTTTAGGAATTGACGGAGTTGCATTTCCAAGCGCCATTGTAAAAATAAACTCTTAACAATGCGCATTGTTCCTCTTGCTATTTGGATCATCTTGTTTCTTGCTTCATGCAGTACACGCAATACTGGCTATAAAAAAACAATCTCTTTAAAGCCACCAAAACCCTATAAACAACACACAAATCCCAAACAGTTTAACAAAACCGATTTTTTAGCACAGATTTTGTATCAAGAGTATCAAAAATGGAAGGCAATACCTTACTGCTATGGAGGGACAGATAAAAATGGCGTTGACTGCTCTGCCTTGGTACAAAATATATTTTTTCAAGCTTTTGGATTACAACTGCCACGCACAACAAAAGAGCAGTTGCGTGTTGGGTACCCTATACCCAAAAGTGAGCTTCAAGCTGGAGATTTACTCTTTTTTAAAACCGCACCCAATACACTCCACAGCGGTATTTACTATAAAGATGGAGATTTTATCCACGCTTCGACAAAATATGGGGTCACCATCTCTAATATCCACAATCCTTACTGGAGAGCAAAATATTACCACTCTCGCAGAGTTCTGCCTTAAACAATCTTGCGTGTTATATAGTTTTTCAATGATGTAAGCACCTCATAAGCGATGGTATCTGCAAACTTTGCAACCTCTTTGGCATCATTAAAAATCAATAACTCCTCTGCATCACTTAAAAAAGAGCTGTTATCCATAGAGATACGACCTGCAATATCAACACCCTCAGGTGTTACATAATGGTTAGAACAGCTTCTCATAAAACCATCTGCATACCCTACATCATAATTACTTACACAACATACACTCTTAGCTTGATACGTGGCACTGTATCCTACACACTCATCCTCTTGCAACACTCGTGTAGAGAGTTTATTTGCATAGAGTGACAAAACAGGTTTTAGTGGTGGTATATCAAACTCTTGTGGCATAACCAAACACCCATACGCCCCAATACCGATACGAGCCATATCCTCATCAAAATCCTCTGTTCTAAAAAGTGCGGCTGAATTACATGAGTGAAATGCCAACTCTTGCATCTTATATTTTTGTGCCAACACTCTTGCGTGTTGCTTTACTTTATGAAAATTTTGCTTTTGCATTGTAAAAGTATCGCTAAATTCATCGGCACTGCTATGGTGTGTAAAAACAGCCTCAAGAGAAAGTTCATACAGAGCAATTTGAACAAACGCTTCTTCCATCTCATCCATCTCTATACCGTTGCGATTCATCCCAGTATCTACTTTGAGTTGTACTTTTGTATGTTTTGGGAACTCTTTGATTGTAGTGATATCATTAATGGTGTAAGATATTTTTGCATCAGCTTTTTGTGGGATATGGGCTAAAACCAAAATAGTATCAAAATATCCCTTTACCATCTGCGCTTCAACTTCACAACGAACAACCGCTTTTTTTATGCCATACTCTTTTGCCATAAAAGCGATTTCCAAGAGTCCGTGACCATAAGCATTGTCTTTTAAAACAAGGGCTATTTTATCTTTGCTTTTAGTTTGATTTGTAATAATGTCAAGATTATGAAAAAAATGTTTTTTATTTAATGTGATATACGCCATAAGGAATTATACCAATGAAACGACTAATAGCAGAGTTTGAGGAACAAAGTTTCACCCAAATCATCTTTCCACACGCAGCCACCGACTGGAAACCCTACCTCAAAGAGGCGCAGGAGTGTTTTGTTGCCATTATCAATGCCATAGCCGAGTTTCAAAAATGTTTAGTAGTGTGTGCCAACACGCAAGAGGTTCAAAAGTTTTTTCACAAAAAAGAAAACATTGTCTTTGTAGAGTATGAAACAGATGATACATGGGCAAGAGATTGCTCTGCTTTGAGTGTCTGTGAAGATGGCAAAGTGGTTTTATATGACTTTACCTTTAGTGCGTGGGGTGATAAATTTGAAGCAACTAAAGACAATCTTCTGACACAGCATCTCAAAAAGTACTACAACACGCAAGTAAAACATATAGATTTTGTACTAGAGGGTGGTGGTATTGAGAGTGATGGAGAGGGTATTTTACTTACAACTGCTGCATGTATGTTCAACACCAACCGTAACCCTCACCTTTTAGCTGAGGAGAGAACACAAAAGCTTAAAGAGTTTTTTGGCGCAAAAGAGGTACTTTATCTCCATCATGGCTATCTCAGCGGTGATGATACCGACTCTCACATAGATACCCTTACACGTTTTGTTTCTAAAGATACCATTATGTATCTACAATGTAACAACACGCAAGATGAGCATTACGAGGAGCTTGCAAAAATGGAGCGAGAACTCCAAAAGATTGCCTCAACACGCAACTATACACTCATCCCTTTACCTATGCCAGAAGCTATCTATTATGATCAAGAGCGACTTCCTGCTACCTATGCAAACTTTTTATTTGTAAACGGTGGTATTTTGGTCCCTGTGTATGGTGTTAAAGAGGATGTAGAAGCGGTAGAGATTTTTAAAAAAACATTTCCAACACGCAAGGTTGTACCCATAGACTGTTCTGTACTTCTTCGCCAACACGGTTCACTTCATTGTGTAACGATGCAGTTTGCAAAAGGGGTAGGTATAAATACCTAACTCTCTGTATCTATACTTAGTATTTCATAAGCGCCATAACTTAATCCAAAGAAAACACTAGCAGCAGCAATGATAATGCCAATAGTTCCTGCATCCATATTTAATCCTTCATATCTCGTAAAAGTTCAATCTCTTTATGCACCTTTTTTGCAATAAGCAAAAAGATAAACATAAAACCAACAATAAAACAGATACCAATCCAAAATAACAAATTGATATCCTGTGCTAAATAAAGTTTTGAAACACCAGCACCAATAGCGAGTATAAATGCAACAATAATACTCATGTAAGATTTCAAAAGACCTATATACTCTTTCTTCTCGTCAATTTTACTCATATAAGTATTATAACACAAAGAAGTTATCTAACTATGCAAAAAACTCACAAACCTCTCCAAATCATCTTTTTTCGCGACCACAACAAGAATGTCTCCACCATCGAGCTTATGATCTATTCTATGGTCAATAAAAGAGAGTTCATCCCCCATCTCTTTATCTATAATAGCAATAAGAACTATGCCATGTTTTTTAAAATCTATCTCACTTAAGAGTTTGGTATCTATTGATGAGTCTTTAGGAAGAACTATCTCAGCCATTTTTAAATCATTCTCTTTGTAGATAATCTCATCAACCGCTTTTGTCACTGCAGGCTTGGTAAGCATATTTACAAATCTTCTCGAAGTTGCTTCGTAAAGATCTATCACATTTGTTGCCCCTGCATATTTAAGTTTTCTTGCATTTTCAAATGAGTTTGAGATTGCAATAATAGAAATGTCACGATAGAGTGTTTTAAGTGAAAGCACCAAAAAAAGGTTATGCGCTGTTTTATTCATAGCACAGTACACCACATCCTTTTTCGCATCGATATCCAGTGCTGTTATATCATCATTGTGTTTGATGTTGATTTGACGAGGCACTATCTCACTTGGTATGGTAGCATCATAATTTTTACTGTCAACCACTACAATCACCTCTTTATTCAAACCTGAGAGATGTTTATACAGATGGCGACCAAAGGAACCAAATCCAAAAATGATGATTTTTCCACTCATTGCATCTTCCTTTTGAGGTTACTAATAGCTGTTACATGCCCTATGCACACAAGATTGTCCCCTGCTCTTAAAATAAAATCATCACTCGGATTGAAAATAAATTCAGAATCTTTGGTTTTACAGTTACGAAGTACACCAAGAAGAATCACTCTCATCGCCTCAATCTCTACCTCTTGGAGTTTTTTTCCATCACCAAAACTCTGTGGTGTTATCTCTATCTCATCCATCTGAATCTTATCTTTTTGATCAACTATAGAGAGCAGCACTTCAAAGGCAACAGGCTCACCCTCATAGACAGCAGCCATCATTCCTGCTATCTCTTCTGGCATAATCACCTGATCTACATTGGCAAAGTACATCTTTTGTGCTACCTCTTCATCACTACAACGAGCCGATACATGAACATTTGGATTTAAGCTTTTTACATTGACAGCGATAAAAATGTTAACAATATCATCAGAAGTAAGACAGAGTACATGAGAGATATTGGTTTTGATTTTAAGTTGCGAAAACACCTTCTCACTCGTTGCATCGGCACATATCGCTTTATACCCCATACCATAAGCCATCTCTGCGAGGTTTTCATCTTTTTCTATCACAACAAAGGCAACCCCCTCACGCTCCAGCTCTTTAGCAACCAAACGCCCCAAAAGCCCAAAACCACAAATAACAGTAATACTCTCTTTCTTACTTAAATGTTGCACAATTCTATCTTCTCGAAGCATCGTAAGACGCTCACTAAAAGAGGAAACAATGATAGAAGTTGCAAATGAGATTAACCCGATACCTGTAAAGATGATAAGCATCGTAACCACCCGACCCTCTGGTGTAACAGGGGAGATATCTCCATACCCAACAGTAGAGATGGTGATAAGCGCCCAGTAAAAAGAGTCAAAAAGGTTTTTGATATTTGGATTTTGGTTGTTTCCTTCAAAAACATACAACATAATCCCTGCGATAAAAATGAAAAAACCAGAAAGTGTCAAAAGGGTGATAAGCTCAAACTTTTTGTTTTTCAAGACCTCTAAAAAGCTTGTAAGACTTTTGGTATAACGAAGCATTTTAAAAGCGCGAAAAAGCACCAAAACACGCAACACTCTTAAACCTCTGTAGCTTGGCAATATCGCTATAAGGTCAATAATGGCAGATGGTGTGGTAATATACTCCCACTTATCCTTGAATATCTTTTTAAGTAATGTCGATGTTTTCAAGGATTTTGAAAAGAACAAAGCCTCCTCATACTCCTCTATAACTATTTTATGAACATCACTGTAAACCCACATTCTCAGAATATACTCAACAACAAAAACAGTTGTTACAAAATAAAGGTCTAAAGCATCCAGCCATTTTGGCACATGATGTTTTACATCTATAACAAGCAATGTCACACTGCTTAAGATAACAAATATCATAAAAAAGTCAAAATATTTTTTATATGGATAGTTGTCATTTTCTAAAAGGTTGTAAAAAAAAGTTTTTATACTGTTATACTTGGTTGAGGCATCTAAAAAATAAGCAAATTTTACTATAAAATTTCGAGGGGTTTTCATCCGTTTTCAGGTACTTTATGAGTATTTTTTTCTTGTGATGAACTCTCTTGATCCAATATTGCAATCCCACTCATTATAAGATATGTTGCAAGTCCAAAACCAAGAGCTATTATGAAAATTTTTTTACTTTTTTCTATCGTAGTCACTACTTTACCCTTTTTTATTCTAAAATTGACACAAACTATTTTCTTATGTATTGTAATCAATTAATACTTAATATAACAAGGTTATAAATTTACAAAGAATCACATCCATGGTAATAATCAATACTTAACACTATTGTAATACTTCTTTTTTATAATACCTCTAATTACTATTTTATCTTAAGGTTATATTTATGAAAAAGATTATTCCCCTTTCATTAGTTGTGATATCTTCACTCTACGCAACAGAAATTACACTCTCACCAATCTCAGTTGAATCTACAACAATCACTGAAGTAGCACAAAATGCACAAACTTCAGCCGATGTTGCAACAGCACTTAGCACATCGGTACCTAGTATTGATATGTCACGTAGAAGCGGTATTGCAAACGATGTAATTATTCGTGGTCAAAAACGTGACAATATCGCAGTAGAAGTAGATGGAACAAAAGTTTGTGGAGCTTGCCCAAACAGAATGGACCCACCAGTCTCTCACGTACTTGCCAATCAGATTGAGACCATCGAAGTTACAGAAGGTCCTTACGATGTCACCACATACGGTAATCTTAGCGGTGGAATTAAGATAAAAACCAAAAAGCCTACAAAAGATTTTAAACCACAGCTCAATCTTGGCTTTGGTGCATGGAACTATAAAAAGTTTGGCGCTACAGCAAGTGGTGGGAATGATTTTTTACGCCTTTTAGTAACAGCTTCTATGGAATCAAGTGACCAATATAAAGATGGTAATGGAGACACTCTAGCACAACAGCTAGATAGATACATCGCAAATGGACACTCAGCCGCTGCAGGAAATGCCTATCAGGCAAACTACCATGATATGCAGGCTTATAAGAAAAAATCAATCAATGCCAAAGCGTTTATAACAACCGCTAAAAATCAAGAGCTTCGTCTAAGTGCAACAGCCAATAGAAGTGACAATATAATGTACCCAAATACAGGTATGGATGCTATCTTGGATGATTCAAACATCTACTCCGTATCATATGATATTAAAAACATCTCAAAGATTTACAAAAATGTAAACTTGCAGTACTATTACTCGGATGTTGATCATCCTATGAGTACAGAGTATAGAAAAAAAGCTGCTATAAATCCTGCGATGAATAAAACAAACCATATGTGGACAACCATGCAAGGGATCAAACTGAAAAACAATTTTGAAATCAACTCTTACAAATTTTTGCTTGGACTTGATGGCAGCAAAAGAACATGGAAAGGTGAGTACACAAATAATGTAAGTGGAGCAGTTCTTGGAAAGAGCATAGACCATGCCTTGACAAAAAACCGTGCTCTTTTTGCTGAACTTGAAAAAGTTTATGGAGCATTGAGTATGAAAGCTGGAGTACGCTATGACCACTCAAAAGTAGAGGATGACAATGCTAACCATCAATCAAACAGCTACAACTCACTTGGGGCAAATATATTTACAAGCTATGCACTAAGCGGTGATAACAAACTCTTTTTAGGTGTGGGAACTGCTTCTCGTGTTCCAGATGGAAGAGAACTTTATTTTCAAAAAGGAGGACTTAAAGGTACCCCAAACTTAAAACAAACAACAAACAGAGAGATTGATGCAGGATTTGAGAGTGATAATGACTACTTTAAACTCAAAATCAAAGTTTTTTACTCTGATTTAAAAGACTACATCTATATCAACGCAAACAAAGTAACAAATATTTTTGAAAATATAGATGCAAAAATCTATGGTGGCGAAATTAGTGGCAGCTATTATGTTAGTGATGATATAACACTTGATATGGGAGCTTCTTATAAACGTGGCAAAAAAGACCATGCCCTCGCAGGTCAGACAAATACAAATCTAGCAGATATTGCACCACTACGAGCAAATGCAGCACTCAACTATGAGTATGCCAACCATTCACTCGCAACACTTGAGGTTCAAGCAAGCAAACGATGGAGCGATATAGACAACGATAACGGTGAACAGGAACTCGCAGGCTGGGCAGTTATGAATGCAAAAATAAAACATGCCGTAAATAAAAAGTTTGACTTTACTCTGGGTGTAAATAATATGTTTAATATTACTTATGCAAGAAGTAATACCTACGTTGATCTCACACTAGTAACAGCAGGTGGAGAGAACATGCTTCTCAATGAACCAGGGCGCTATGTATATACGAACTTAGATTTTAAATTTTAAATTTTTCAAGCATCCATATCACACTTTTTGGGTGCTTATATTATTATTGTCTCATTTTGTGGAAAAATGTAATAAAAATATTATTTTTATTTTATAATCCATTTTTTAAGATTCATACAAGAATTCTAGTGTTAAACTCTATCAATTAAATAATGTGAGTATAAATGATGAGTACAAAAGAGAGACGTAAAAACAGTATAGTTATTCCATACTTATTCTTTTTATTTGAGATTATTGTCATTTTTGAAGTTTCTTATATTTATACCAAACTTTTTGGTACGACGCTTTTATCTCTGTCACTTTTAGGTATTGTTGGAGTGTATGCTTTATATAGTGCTGTATCACGACTTTCTCGAGTTATTCAGAGGATTCGATTTTCCAACTATAACTTTACAACTCAAAAGAAAAAAAATTATACCTCCTGATTAAACACTCTTTTATCCCAAAGAGGTTAAAATCTTTTTATGATAAATAGATACCCAACAAAAAAAATATACGTAGGTGATGTAGCTGTTGGTGGAGATGCTCCTATCTCTGTTCAGTCAATGACCTACTCCAATACCCACGATGTTGCCGCTACTGTTGAGCAGATAAATCGCCTGCATTTTGCAGGATGTGACATAGTACGTGTTGCTGTTCCAGATATGGAAGATGCATTGGCTCTTAAAAGCATAAAAGAACAAATCTCTTTACCGCTTGTTGCCGATATCCACTTTAACTACAAGCTTGCCCTTATCGCTGCTGAATCTGTTGACTGTATCCGATTTAACCCTGGAAATATCAGTGACAAAACAAAAATCAAAGAGATAGTCAAAGCATGTCAAGAGCGTAACTTACCTATCCGTATAGGTGTCAATGCTGGAAGTTTGGAAAAAGAGTTCGACAACAGATACGGACCGACAGCTGAAGCGATGGTTGCAAGTGCAGAATACAACATTAAGTTCTTAGAAGATTTAGGATTTGATGATATCAAAATCAGCCTCAAAGCAAGCGATGTTCAAAGAACAGTTGATGCATATAGAATGCTTCGCCCAAAAAACAACTACCCTTTTCACTTAGGTGTTACAGAAGCAGGCACTATCTTTCATGCAACAGTTAAAAGTTCCATAGGACTTGGTACACTTTTACTCGATGGCATAGGTGATACCTTGCGTGTTAGTATCACTGGGGAGCTTGAAGAGGAGATTAAGGTTGGAAAAGCAATCCTTAAAGATAGTGGTGCAGCCAAAGAGGGACTTAATATCATCTCTTGCCCAACATGTGGACGCATCGAAGCTGATTTAGTAAGTGCAGTAGCAGAGATTGAAAAGCGCACCAAACACATTACAGCACCTCTTAATGTAAGTGTTATGGGTTGTGTAGTCAATGCCATTGGAGAAGCTGCGCACGCAGATGTTGCCATCGCTTATGGCAAAGGCAAAGGGCTTGTGATGGTAAAAGGGGAAGTTGTAGCTAATCTTGATGAAAAAGAGTTAGTCGATAAGTTTGTGAGTGAAGTGGAAAAAATGGCAAATAATGAATAAAATAATAGCCTAAATATTTAAGACAGAGATTCAACAAAGTTAATTTCTAAAAAAGACAAGTATTTACATCCTATTAAAAAAAATTAAAATTTACTTAAAAATTTATTAGACTTCTTGCATAACTCCTATAAGTCTCAAAGAGCTAAGAAGTGGTAAGATTGTGCAAAACAAATTTTTCAGCCTAGCCGTAGCTAAGGTGAAAATATTTTTTTGTGCAAGATTGCTACTTATTAGCTCTCCCTTTGGGCATATTATAGAGAGCTTTACTCTACGTTAGATAACCCCAACCGTAGCTTCAGCTACGCTTGAGAACATCTGCCTTGATTAAAACTCTCTATAATATGTTGAGTCATATAGGAGTTATGCAAGAAGTCTATTCTAAAAATTATGCTAAAATATATAAAAACCACAAGAGGATTTGCAGTGACTAAAGAGAAAATTTTAGACTTTTTAAGAGAAAACAAACAGTTATTAAAAGAAAAATATTATGTTACAAAAATTGGTCTTTTTGGAAGTTATGCCAGAGATGAGGCAACTGCACAAAGTGATATTGATATAGTTATAGAAACTTCAAAAAAAGATTTCTTTCTTAAATCTGATCTTCAAGATTTTTTAGAAGATGCATTTCATGTTAAAATTGATATTGGTTATTTAGACAGTATGAGAGAATTTTATAAACGACGTATTCAAAAGGATATACTCTATGTCTAAAAAACGAGATGTTGAACTTTTTTTAGTTGATATCTATATTGCAATTTTTAAAATAAAAAACTATGTCTCCCCTTTTGTAAATGCACAAGAACTACTTCATGATTCTCTCCATTGGGATGCAACAATAAGACAACTTGAAATTATAGGAGAGGCAATCAAAAACTTACTACTGAATAAAGAGTTCTGTCAAGTTTCACCAAAATATTTTAGACAGATAGTCGATTTTAGAAACATTGTTGCTCATGGTTATTTTGGAATTAATGAAGATGAGGTATGGGATGTTATACATACCAAACTTGATCAGCTTCAAAATGATTTGAAACAAATTATTATTGCAATATATAATCTCGATGAAGCTTTTGAAACCACCCTATATTATGATCTTAAAAATCAAGACACTGAACTAAAAAATTATTTAAAAAATCTACAAAAAGAGTTCCATGATGCAAGATAATCTCTACAACCTCGCCTTTGAGCGTTCTATTTTAAGCTCCATCATCTTTGAGCCCAGCCAGTTTGATGAACTGAGTGTTATTTTAAAAGTGGAAGATTTTTATCTTCCAGCGCACCAAGATATCTTTAAAGCGATGCTTTTACTCTTACAAAAAGACCAGCCTATTGATGAAGAGTTTATCAAAAAAGAGCTTAACAGAATGAAGAAGTTTGATGAGCAGGTTCTTTTGGAGATTTTAGCAGCTAATCCAATCTCAAACACAAAAGCGTATGTGGATGAGATTAAAGACAAGTCACTCAAACGCCATCTTTTAACCCTTACAACAGAGATAAAAAGAGTAACAGTAGAGGAGGAGCTTCCCTCAGCTGAAGTGGTTGATATTGTAGAGAAAAAACTCTACGAAATCACCCAAGACAACCAAACAAGTGACTTCAAAGACTCTCCAAAAATGACCTTCGATACGATGGAGTACATTAAAGAGATGAAAGCTCGTGGAAACTCTGTACTTGTAGGAGTTGATACTGGTTTTAAAGAGCTTAATAAAATGACAACAGGTTTTGGTAAAGGGGATCTTGTCATCATCGCAGCAAGACCAGCAATGGGTAAAACCAGTTTTATTTTAAACACCGTGAACAACCTTATCCTCCAAGGTAAAGGTGTAGCATTTTTTTCACTAGAGATGCCAGCAGAACAGTTGATGTTAAGATTGCTCTCCATCCAAACCTCCATACCATTGCAA